>ERZ795048.3763-NODE-3763-length-11026-cov-4.988515_pt1 | contig 11026 bp, 9 predicted proteins | sample MGYA00375132_ERZ795048 | MGnify/ENA primary metagenome ERZ795048 (study PRJEB30177, sample SAMN05720225) | activated sludge metagenome | isolation source: Anaerobic digester | place: Hong Kong | collected 2014-12-17 ...
AACAACAATGTAGTGAGGGGTCGGAGGTTTACGGCCGGGGCGGTTTTAAGCGTTATTGTGGCTGGGGGGGACTGCATATTCGGCTGTTGATGATTTTCGAAAGGCTGTGGTTTCCAACGATCATCAGGCCAGAAGCGCTTTAGTGAGCGGTGTCGTTAAGGGTATAGGCGGCGTTGGTTTTCTTGGGCTTTCAGGGTTTTTTGGATTTTGGGCAAAGCGTCATTATGGGCGCGCGCGAAAGTATAAGAAACTTCTCTCTAGTGCTACTGAACTTACTCCTCGGCAGGATTGATTTGATTAAACGTTAAGCGCTTTTTTTCTGCGCTATTTCGAAGTAGCGCGCGGCGTTGGTGAACAAAGCCATGCCGTCGGCGGTTTCGTTTACTGCTTGGCCTTTGCGGCGGGCGGCATCCTTGATTTGCATATAATCATCGCGCTGGCTGGTGAACATGCCGCGTTCGGGGTGGGGCATGATGGTTAAAATGCGCTCGGTTTCATCGGTGATGGCGGCGATATCGCTGAGCGAGCCGTTGGGGTTGTAGGGGAATTCGCCATTGGCGGGCGTGCCGCCCGGTTTGATATATTGCGCGGCGATCTGGCTGTTATTCTGGAGGGTTTTGAGGGTGCCTTCATCCATCATAAAGCGGCCTTCGCCGTGGGCGACGGGGAGGTGCATGTGCTCTATACCGCTGAGCCATGGGGAGCTTGAGGTGATTTTCAGGTCGATCCAGCGGCATTGATAGCGCGCAGTTTCATTGTATGTTACGGCAATCTTGCGCTCGCCATAGGGGGTGCCCGTGGGCGGGTTGAGGCCGAGATTGGTGAGAATCTGACAGCCGTTGCATATGCCGATGGCCAGTGTGTCGCGCGCGATGAATTTTTGCAAAGGTTCCCACAATGCGAGTTTGAGTTTTTGCGCATAGGCGTTGCCGGCGCCGGTGTCATCGCCGTAGGAAAACCCGCCGGGGATAGCAAGAATTTCTGCCGTTTCCAGCTCCTTTGGGTTTTCGATCAGATCGTTAATGTGGCGGATTTGGCCTGAGAGGCCTGCATGTTCAAAACCGTGCAGGGTTTCTTCTTCACAGTTAAGGCCGTATCCGGCGAGTACGAGAACTTTAGCGCTCATTAGCAATTCCTTAGGGGCGCTTTATACGCCTCATCCAGTTTATCAATATCAACTTGTAATATATTCTTTATATTGAGTTTATTGCCGTAGGCAATATGACCTACAAACGTGCAATGCTCATAACCTTTAAAATTTTTCTCGAACTTGTCCTTGTCTTGCGGGGCGACGGTGACGAGGATGCGGCCGGTGCTTTCGGAGTACAGAAGTTTGTCGCTGCGCAGTTCGCTGTCGATAGTCGACAGGTCAATATCCATGCCCATTTGCCCGGCGATGGCTTTTTTGGCCAAAGCTACGCCAAGGCCGCCATAGTTCAGCGCGTAGGCGGAGGCGATCAGGCGGTCGCGGGCGGCGCGGCCATAGAGTTTATAGAGGCGTAAGTTCTGGTGGCTGTTGGTTTCTGGGACGTTGTTGCCGAGATGGCCGAGATGGTCGTAATATTCGGATGCTCCGCACTCATCCTTGGTTTCGCCGAGCAGGTAGACCAGATCGCCAACGGCTTTGGGAGCGAGATCGATGGAACGCTCAATATCGGGAATCACACCGATGGAAGAAACCAGCAAGGTTGGCGGGGCCGAGATTTTGACTGGTTTACCGTTTTTATCAAAGCCTTTGAAGTCGTTGAACATTGAGTCTTTGCCGGAAATGAACGGGGTTTCGTATTTTACGGCCATCTCATAAATTGTTTCAACGGCGCGTTTGAGCTGCCCCAAGCGTTCGGGTTCATCTGAGCTGCACCAGCAGAAATTGTCGAGCAGGGCGAGTTGGTTCAGATCCACACCGGCGGCAACCGCGTTACGTACGGCGAGATCGAGGCCTGCGGCGGCCATGGCGGCAGTGTCGACGTCGCTGTAGCGCGGGAAGAGGCCTTGGGAGAGGACAATGCCTTTGTTGCTGGTTAAAACAGGCCGAGTGATTGAGGTTTCAGCGTAAACGCGTCCTGGGCCTTGTAACGGTCCCATAACGGCGGAGCCCTGCACGTTATGGTCATATTGGGTTGAGATGAATTCTTTTGAACAGATATTCAAACGGCCCAGCATATTCAGCAATGCGCTTTCATGGGCGCTGGGTTCATTAATATCCGGTTCATCATTACCGCCGCGGGTGAAATTGGTTGCAAGCGGGGTTTCAGGATTGCCGTCATGGAGGAAGTCCATATCCATATCCATGATGGTTTCGCCTTGATAGGTGATTTTTGCGCGGCCATCATCGGTGTAGATGCCAACAACGGTTGCTTCAACGCCCCGCTTAGCAAAGAGTTCAATGATTTTATCAACATTTTCGGGCGGTACGGCCATGGTCATGCGTTCTTGTGATTCGCTGATCCAGATTTCCCATGGGGCCATACCAGGGTATTTTAGCGGTACTTTATCCAGTTCAACATGGAAGCCGCCGGAGCCTTCAGCCATTTCACCGATGGAAGAAGACATGCCGCCTGCGCCGTTATCGGTAATCGCGCTGTAGAGCCCCATATCACGGATTTCTTTGATAATAGCGTCGGACATTTTTTTCTGCGTGATGGGGTCGCCGATTTGGACGGCGGTGGCAGGGGAGCCTTCATCGAGTGCCACGGAAGAAAATGTTGCGCCGTGGATGCCGTCGCGGCCAACTCTGCCGCCTGCGACAACGATTTTATCGCCGGGGTTTGCGCATTTTTCGTGGCCAGGTTTCCCGTTGATTTCGCGCGGGATGAGGCCGATTGTTCCCACGAAAACCAAAGGCTTTCCGACGAAGCGATCATCAAAGGTCACAAAGCCTTGCGGGGTGGGGATGCCGGACTGGTTGCCGCCTGCTTCTACACCGTCAATCACGCCTTTCATGATAGTTTCAGGGGATAGCACGGGGATTGTGCATTTTTGATCACGGTAATATTCCGACGAAGTGCGCGGGTCGGCGAGGCAAAATCCGTAACGATTGATGATAGGTTTGGCCCCTTGGCCGAAGCCGATGCAGTCGCGGTTGACGCCGACGATTCCGGTGATTGCGCCGCCGAACGGGTCGAGGGCGGAAGGGGAGTTGTGCGTTTCAACCTTGTCGGTGATGAGGTATTCATCATCGAAAATAATGCCGCCGGCGTTATCGGAAAAGACCGAAACGCAAATGTCATTATCGCCTTTAGCGGCGCGGATTTCTTTGGTGGCGCGCTTGATAAAGCCTTTGTAAAGACCGTCGGCAATATCGTCGATAGGGGAGGCAAAAATCGTGTGTTTGCAGTGCTCGGACCATGTTTGCGCAATGGTTTCGAGTTCGATGTCTGTGATGGTTTTGCCGTTATAGTGCTTTTGTATGGCTTTCATATAAACCAGAGGGAGACCGAGGGGGCCTCGATTTTGGATTCCCTTTTGGCTGATCTCCATGAGTTGTTCGTCATCCAAATCATTGAGGTCAATTGCGTCGGCTGCTGCGCTGCTTGTTGAATCAAGCGTGACGCGAGGGATGACGGCGTCCATTCCGCCATCGGCTTTGAATTTTTCAGCGCTTTTGATGGAAGCACGTTGAATCAGATTGTTGGAAAGGCTTTGCGAAAGTTCTTCGATATCGCTTTGCTTAAGGTCGCCTTTGATGAGATATAGGCGGGAAGAGAAGCACTCATTGTCGTTTTCGGCTCCGGCCAGTTTTAGCAATTCTGCGGCGGTGTGGCCGACATTGTCGGTAACGCCGGGCAGATATCCGATTTCCAGGGCCCAGTCGAAATCATCGGGGAGGGAGCCGATTTTCTGAGTCACAGGGTTGGCAAGGCTGGATTGAAAGCTGTCATTGGCGGCGGCCGGGTGTTCGCTGGTGTAAACATCGACCACGCGCACTTGCGCGGTTTTGCCTTGGTGCTTTAAGATTTTTTCCAGTGTTTTTGCGCGCCCGTCTTCCGGTGAGGCTAGAACTTCAATGCGAGTGGTCATATACTTTTAAACTAACTGTTGATCTTGGCTTTCGCGCAGATTAAACAGGAATAGGTTAGAGAATTCAATACACTTCACAACAGAAACTCAAATTTATGGCCACAGTTAAGCTCACAATCAATGACATGGAAATCGAAGTCGAACGCGGAACAAGTATTTTGCAGGCGGCGGAAGCGCTCGGCATTGAGGTGCCGCGCTTTTGTTATCATGACAAGCTGAGTGTGCCGGCAAATTGCCGGATGTGTCTGGTGGAGGTTGAAGGCGGGCCGCCAAAACCGGTGGCATCATGTGCGATGGCTGCGGGTGAAGGCATGGTTGTGCATACCGATTCCGAGATGGTTAAGAAGGCGCGCAAGGGCGTGATGGAGATGCTTCTCATCAATCATCCGCTCGATTGTCCGATTTGTGATCAGGGGGGCGAATGTGATTTACAGGATCAAGCTGTAGGCTATGGATTTGACCGGAGTCGTTTTGCGGAAAATAAACGTGCGGTGAAGGACAAGGAGCTAGGGCCGCTGATTAGCACTACGATGACGCGCTGCATTAATTGTACGCGCTGTGTGCGTTTTGCCGAAGAAATCGCCGGTACGCCTGTGTTGGGGCAGCTTAATCGCGGGGAAGATGCCGAGATTGGTACATTTATTGGTGAATTGGTGCAGACAGAGCTTTCGGGCAATTTGATTGATGTGTGCCCGGTAGGGGCGCTGACTTCCAAGCCGTATGCATTTAAGGCGCGGCCATGGGAGTTGAAAAAGGTTGAGACGATTGATGTGCATGATGCGGTGGGATCGAATATCCGCGTTGATGTGCGTGGGCGAGAAGTGATGCGAATTCTACCGCGCTTGCATGACGATGTGAATGAGGAGTGGATTTCTGACCGGACGCGCTTTGCGTATGACGGCCTTAATAACGGGCGTCTGGATAGGCCATATATTCGTGATGAAGACAGTGGAAAGTTGGTTGAGGCGAGTTGGGAAGCGGCGTTTGCGTTGATTGCCAAAAAACTTTCAAGTTTGAAGGGTGAGCAGATTGCCGGGCTGGTCGGTGATTTGGCCGAAGTCGAATCGATTGTCGCGTTGAAAGATTTACTCGAAAAACTGGGCAGTCCGAATATGGATTGCCGTACTGACGGGGCGCAGTTTGATCCATCGAACCGGGCGGGATATTTGTTTAATTCTACCATTGCCGGCATTGATGAATCTGATGCGATTTTGCTGATCGGGAGCAATCCGCGTCATGAAGCGACGGTTATTAATGCGCGTATTCGTAAGGCACAGTTTGAACGCCGGGTGAAGATCGGGTTGATCGGAGAGCGGGCGGCGTTGACCTATGATTATGAGCATTTTGGGGATGGGCCTGAGGCACTCGAAAAGTTTGTGAAGGCTAAAAGCGGTTTTGCAAAGGTCTTCAAAGACGCCAAGAAGCCGATGATTGTCGTTGGCAGCGCCGTGTTTGCACGGCCTGACGGCGAGGCGATTCACCATGCGCTTTACATGGCTGCCGAAAAACTTGGCGTTGCGAAAGAGGGTTGGAACGGCTTTAACATTTTGCACCGCGCAGCGAGCCGGGTTGGGGCGCTTGATGTGGGATTCGTTCCGCAGGTTGGCGGTAAGGATTTTGCTGGAATTGTTAAGGGGACGAAGGATGGCTCTATCAAAGCTCTGTATATGCTGGGCGCGGATGAGTTCGATGCGCGTGCGTCTATCGGCTGGAAGACTTTTGTGATTTATCAAGGGCATCACGGGGATCATGGGGCGCTTCGTGCAGATGTGGTTTTGCCGGGGGCTGCTTATACCGAAAAAGACGGGATTTATCTAAATACCGAAGGGCGGGTGCAATATGCGCGCCGCGCTTCGTTCCCGCCGGGTGATGCCAAAGAAGACTGGAAGATTTTGCGGGCGCTTTCGGAAGCTTTAGGCCAGACATTGCCGTATAATACGCAGGCTGAGTTGCGGGATCGTGTTTTGGATGAATTTAAGCATATGTCAGTTGTCGATTCTATTGCACCGGCGCCGTGGGGTGAATTTGGCACGAAGGGCCCGGCCGATAAAGCTTCTTTTGTGAATCCTGTACGTAATTATTATATGGCGAATGTGATTTGCCGGGCTTCGGCGACGATGCGAGACTGTGTAGAATCGTTTACTCATGCTGATGATGAAATGTTGGAGGCGGCGGAGTGATGACAATGTTTGCGAGTATGTCATTGCGAGGACGATGCAGCAATCTAGTTTATGGATTGCTTCGCTGCGCTCGCAATGACGAAAGAGGATAGGATATGAGCAAAACGACACTTGAATATGTACAGATTTTCCATGAAACGTACGGGCTTCCGGTGAAGGCTGCGCCGGATATTTCGGATGAAAAGACCAATGCGCTGCGGGTGAATTTGCTGGCCGAAGAGCTTGAGGAATTGCAGGAGGCGCTGGCGGAAGGAAATATTGTCGAGGTACTTGACGCGCTCACCGATATTCAATATGTGCTGGACGGGGCGTATTTGTCTTTTGGTTTGCATGGTGTGAAAACGGCGGCATTTGAAGAGGTGCAGCGCTCGAATATGAGCAAGCTTGGTGCAGATGGCAAGCCGATTGTGCGCGAAGAGGATGGCAAGATTCTCAAGGGACCGAATTATTTCAAGCCCGACATTGCGCAGTTTATTGAAGGGAAAGATAAAGCGGCTTAAGTGATTGCCGGTTTATCGTTGATTGTATTTGATGCGATGAGTGTCGTTTCGTAGCGTTGTTCATTGAAACTTGCGACTCTGGTTCCGAAGGCCTCTGAAGTGTTCTTTGAGATTTTTTCGCTCGCGCTTTCAATAAGTTTGTTTTGTACGTCAGGGTCATAAAGATTAACACCTGGTACTAGGGCCTTTTGCGGATCGACAATGTAGCCTACACCGTTTCTTTCGATGATCACTTCAAAATGTAAATGGGCAATGTTTGTGCCGGATTTGCCGATTTGCGCGAAATTTTCGCCGGTGTTAACAGATTGACCGATCGAAAGGTGGTTTGTGTCCCGGACATGGCCATATTGCGTGTATACGTTGTGGCCGTGGTACAAGGATATCAGTTTACCATAGCCGCTGGAGGCTCCTGCATAGGCGACGACGCCGTTTGCGGGGGCGTGAATTGGCTCACCGATATTCGCATTACCTCTTTTTTCGGTATTTATATCCAAGCCTTGATGTGATTTGCCAAACCTTTCTTTGAGAGTGCTTGTTACCCTCATATTGTTTATTGGCGTTCGCAATGTCAAAGGACTGGTGCTTGTATCCAGTGTATTGCTTCCGACCGGTTTTCGGGTTTGAATCTCTTTATTCTGCCCATGCCCATGCCCATGCCCATGATCGTGATTGTGATGTGCGGCGCTGTTGTTAAAGCGATCAGAGGTTTGTTTTTTTGCCTCTATTCCTATTTCACTTAATTTTGTTGGAGCGGCGTGTTTTTGCAGGGCTTTGCTGAGAGCGCTGTTTGGATCTGGTTTTATCATCTGTTGCGCGAGGTGATCGGCAAGGCGGTTGGCGGTTTGTGCGTTCATTTCGCCGAGAACTTTGATTTTTTTTGTCGGATCGTCTGTGCTGGCATTCAGCGCTATTTGTAGTTTCAGAATATCCTTTTCATTTAAATTATTGTCGTTAAGAGCGTCATTAATGTGGTTTATGGCCTGTATTGGATCGGCCTTCATTAACAGGCCAAAATCGGTGATTCCTCCTGGATAACCGTCATTATAATAGCGATGGCCTTTGGACACGTACAGACCTTCGTTGGACAGCTCTTGTTGTAAGTTTTTGACTGTTTGTGATTTGCCTTTACCCAAGCTGGAGCTGTTGATGCTGATAGCGCCATTGGCGCTTTGCACGGTTACGTGTGCCAAAATATCATCAAGAATGGATCGTTTTTCGGTCTTATCCGCCATTTTGGTGCCTCTATTTTCCCTTATGTATATTTTACAGGGGCTTAGTGCATTGTAATTATAATATGTTAATGAAAAGTTAAAATTGTGGCATTCTCGAGATTTGACGTGGGTATAGCCGGGATTTTAGCGTTTACTTTTTCTTTTAAAGGTTGCACATTGGGCGAGGATGTTAACGCTTAAATTTTTATAATTCCTGATGTTCGTACTTTTTGAAAATCTTTATGTTTTGTGGACGGCTTTAACGCTGCTTTACACGGTTTTGATCGTGGCCGGTGTGCTTATGGCTGTGGCGTATTATACTTATGCCGAGCGTAAAATTATGGGCGCGATGCAGCGCAGACAGGGGCCGATGACGGTCGGGCCGTTTGGGTTGTTGCAGCCGATTGCCGATGGAATTAAGCTGTTTTCCAAGGAAACGATTATTCCAAGCGGGGCGAACCGTCCGGTGTTTTTGCTCGCGCCGATGATGCTGTTTGCCTTGTCGTTGATTGCATGGGCGGTGATTCCCTTTGATAAGGGATGGGTGCTGGCCAATATCAATGTTGGGATTTTGTATCTTTTTGCCGTGTCGTCGATGACGGTGTACGGCGTGATTATGGCCGGATGGGCGTCGAATTCGCGCTATGCTTTTCTGGGCGGTCTTCGCAGCGCTTCGCAGATGGTGTCTTATGAAGTTTCAATGGGGCTGATTATCGTGTGTGTGCTTTTGTGTACGGGCAGTCTCAATTTGCAGGAAATTGTTGAAGCACCTCGTCCGTTGTGGATGCAGGTTTTGCTGTTTCCGATGTTGATTGTGTTTCTGGTTTCTATATTGGCGGAAACAAACCGTGCGCCGTTTGATTTGCCGGAGGGCGAGTCGGAGATTACCGGCGGGTTTATGGTTGAATATTCGGCCATGACTTATGCGCTGTTTTTCTTGGGTGAATATTCGGCGATGATTTTGATGAGCGCGATGACAACAACGTTATTTCTTGGTGGTTGGCTGTCACCATTTGGAATGAGTTTTTTGGCGTTCGTGCCGGGAATCATCTGGTTTGCGATGAAAACCGCGTTGGTGATGTTTTTCTTTATCTGGGCACGGGCGACGTTGCCGCGTTTCCGTTATGACCAGTTGATGCGGCTGGGGTGGAAAGTGTTTTTGCCGCTTACGCTTGTGTGGGTGGTGTTCACCGCCGGGGTTCTCATTACGTTTGATGCGCTGCCGGGGTAAAGGAATTGATATGGACGGATTTGCACGCTCATTTTTGCTGACGGAAATTGTGAAGGGGTTTTTGCTGACCCTGAAATATATGTTTTTTGTTCCGCGGGTAACGATTAACTATCCGTATGAAAAGGGACCAATTTCCCCGCGATTTCGCGGTGAGCATGCGTTGCGCCGCTATCCGAATGGTGAAGAGCGCTGCATTGCGTGTAAGCTGTGCGAAGCGATTTGTCCGGCTTTGGCCATAACTATTGAAACCGAGCCGCGCGCGGACGGATCGCGACGGACGACGAAATACGATATCGACATGACCAAATGTATTTTTTGCGGTTTGTGTCAGGAAGCCTGCCCGGTTGATGCGATTGTTGAGGGGCCGAATTTTGAATATTCAACTGAAACGCGTGAAGAGTTGTTTTATAACAAAGACAAACTGCTTGCCAATGGCGATCGCTGGGAAGCGCAAATTGCGGCAAATATTGCCGCAGATGCGCCTTATAGATAGTCTGTTGACATAATTTTATATTACTTTATATTTCTTTTCATGGCTTTAAAGAGAGTTGTGTTTGATGATCGGCGGCTTGCGACTATGTTTGGTGATCAGTCACAGGCAGGGGGTGTTTATTCAAGTGCTTTACTTGTTGGTGGGCTTTGTTGTGAAGATGATTGCCTTCAAGACAGTGATACTGTCGCTCTTGTTCAGTCGGTGAAATGGATTAATCAAAATCTAGATGTTTGTATTGCAGCCAACCCAAAAGTGGATGTTTGCAATCTCGATTATGGTTCAAACTTTTTTGAACTTGGTTCAGAGGATAACTATGACTTTGTCGTTTTTTGTAATCTTTATTTTAGTGGTCTCGGTAATCCTGAACATAGTTTTTTTTCTTTATCGCGCCAAAGTGAATTGGCGTTTGATCGCGAAAATTGGAAAAAATCTATCGAACACATTTCTCCTAAAGCTATTTTAAACTGCCATGTCGTTGGTGAGCCGGAAGGTCAGGCTATTAATGATGTATTGGCTTCGATTATTCCATATGTTTCGGACAGCGAACTTTATAGAGGCACTACTATAACTAAACAAAAAATAAGTGGTTTTGCATTTGATGCGCTGAGAATTCCAGAAGTTTAAGGTGGTTTTTAAAACGGATAGGACCAGTTCAGGCTGATGACTTCGGTGCCGGGGTTGTGATCTCCGAGGCCTGCGTTTGACATGTGGCTTAAGGACAGGCCGATGCGATGCTGGCTTTCCAGTTCGTAATCAATTTCAAGTTGGCTGCGGAACTGGACGGGATAGTCGAGGTCTTTGTCGCTGCCGCCGTCGGTGTAAAACCCGACGCCCAGGCTGGGGGTGAAGTACCAGTTTTCTTTAAAATTCCGATCATAGAGCAGGCCGATGCCGGCCCAGATTGAGCCTTGTGAGGTGAGTTCTAATCCTGCCCAGGGTTTCAAATTATCGATAAATACGGTGCTGTTTGGGCGGAATTCTGCGCGCAGGTCGAAGCCGTCTTGCTCATCAAACACATCATAGTAACCAATGGCGAAATTGAGCCAGTACGCGGGGGCTGTATCTGTGGCTGCTGCGGGGGTGATTGCGCTTAGTAATCCTGCGCTCAAAAAGGCGGAGAGAGCTTTTCTTCTCATGGGTGATTTCTGTTTTAGGGCGGGCGTGTAAAAGGATTTAAAAGCAGTGCTTTATCATTTTTATAATGCCCGATTAAGGATAAAAATCAATCTTGAAAAAATGTCTAAAATGTAGAGGATTTTTTGGGTTAGGGGCCTTGCGCGCCGCGGCGTAACAGACTAGAACGAAAGGGCAGAAACAAAAGATTGTTCTTATGATCATTTCCGGCATTGCCTTCTATATTTTTGCTGTGATTTTGACGCTGAGCGCCTTGA
>ERZ795048.3764-NODE-3764-length-11022-cov-4.534148_pt1 | contig 11022 bp, 11 predicted proteins | sample MGYA00375132_ERZ795048 | MGnify/ENA primary metagenome ERZ795048 (study PRJEB30177, sample SAMN05720225) | activated sludge metagenome | isolation source: Anaerobic digester | place: Hong Kong | collected 2014-12-17 ...
GTGGAGGAAGATATCCATCCCTGTCACTGAGTGCCAGTTCTTATTCACGGTATAATAACAAAGCCATAGATTACAGTCCTACAGCGGAGGAGCCCTATACTTTCTCCGAACAGTTTAATGACAACTTCAACTATGGATTCGGACTGGAATTGAATATTCCCATTTTCAACAGATACCAGGTTAAAACCAATATTTCCAATGCCCGAATCAGCATTGAAAGCGCCGAACTTGACCTTCAGAATACCAAAAATGAACTCTACCGTTCCATCCAACAGGCGTACCTCGATGCTGTCGGAGCATTGAAAAAATATAACTCAACTCAAAAAGCGCTCATAGCCATGGAGGAGTCCTTTAAATACACGGAGAAGAAATTTGAAGTAGGCCTGGTAAATACGGTGGATTATAACACATCAAAAAACCAGCTGACTAAAACACAGTCCGACCTGCTCCAGGCCAAGTATGATTTTATTTTTAAAACCAAGATACTGCATTTCTACAAAGGAGATCCCATAACATTATAACAACTACCCATCATGAATTCAAAAAAACTTCTCATAATAATATTATCTGTTGTACTGGTCCTGATTGTCATTCTGGGTATTGGCAAAAAAGCCGGATGGTTCGGAAATGAATCCTATCTCAAGGTTGCTGTGGAGAAAGGCGACTTCCGCGACATCACTGAAATAATCACAGCGAATGGGAAGATCCAACCTGAAACCGAAGTAAAAATAACTCCTGATGTATCCGGGGAGATTGTTGAACTTGACGTAAAAGAAGGCGACCAGGTACAAAAAGGCCAGTTCCTGCTGAAGATAAAACCTGACAACTACATTATGGTCAGGAACCGTTCCGAAGCCTCATTAAATAACGCCATTGCGCGTGAAAAACAGGCCGAGGCACAGCTGGAAATGGCTCGCCTGAACTTCGAACGTACTAAGACGCTTTTCGAAGAAAAAGCTGTACCGGAATCCGAATTCGAACAGGCGGAAACCAATTTTCATACGGCCACGGCAGAAAAAGAAGCGGCTAAATTCTCCGTTGAAAGTGCAAGGGCTGCAATGGATGAAGCCGAGGAGAACCTGAAAAAGACCTCAATTTATGCTCCCATAAGCGGTACGATCTCTGCCTTAATGGTAGAGCTGGGAGAACGTGTGGTTGGAACTGAGCTCATGTCAGGGACCGAAATTCTGCGCATTGCCGATTTGAGCAAGATGGAAGTAGAAGTGGAAGTAAATGAAAATGATATTGTAAGGGTTTCATACATGGATACAGCCCTGATCGAGGTTGATGCCTACCTGGATACTAAATTCAAAGGTGTTGTTACCGAAATACCTGTATCAGCAAATGTAACGGGAATTACAACCGACCAGGTCACAAACTTCAATGTAAAGATCCGACTGGTGCATGATTCGTACAAAGATAAAATCACTGCCAGCAATCCATATCCTCTCCGTCCGGGCATGTCCGCCACAGCGGATATACAGACTGAAAAAAGGACAAATGTCTATTCCATACCCATACGGGCGGTTACCTCCAGAAACGTAAATGAAGACATCCCGGAAGAAGAAGCCAACGAAGAAATTACCGAAGCATCGGTGGATGGCGCAGGGAATGTTGAAATGAAAACCGAAAGGAAAGAAAAAGACAATTCCGAAGAGCGTGAAACAGTGGTATTTGTTGAACTGGAAGGGAAAGCGATAAAAAAAGTAGTAAAGACCGGTATTCAGGATATAAACTATATTGAGATCATCGAGGGTCTTGAATCAGAAGATAATATTATTATTGCACCTTATTCAGCAATATCAAAGGAACTATCCAATGACAAAGCGGTTGAAGTAGTCCCGGAAGACCGGCTCTACGATGATGAATAGAAGGATTTTGAAGCATGAATGAACCACATATTTTATGTCTTGAAACGGCTACCAATGTCTGCTCCGTAGCCCTGGGGAAAGGGAATGCTGTTGTCGCCATTCGCGAGACCGATGAAGATCGTTCCCATGGAACATTGCTTACTCAGTTTATGGAGGAAATCCTGTCAGAAGCAGGTATCAATGCCTCTGAACTGGATGCCGTGGCACTGAGCATCGGGCCGGGATCATATACAGGATTGAGAATCGGAGCCTCTGTTGCGAAAGGATTCGCTTATGCCAGTAATATCCCCGTAATTGGCATTGATACGCTTCAAGTTATGGCCTCTTCGGCCCTGGTAACTCCTGAAGTAAAATCATTCCTGGAAAATGAAGGGACCGACGCCTTGCTCTGCCCGCTCATCGATGCACGTCGTATGGAGGTGTATTCCGCCATTTATAATCTCCAACTGGAAAAAGTAAGGGACGTGGAAGCCGAAATTATTGATGAAACAAGCTTCTCCGGCTATCTTAAAAAAGGCAAAGTTCTATTCTTTGGAAACGGGTCTGACAAAATGATCCCTGTGATTCAACATGCGAATGCGGTATATATAAATAACATTTACCCCTCATCGCAACAAATGATCCGACTTGCAGGAGAAAAATTCAGGAATGCCGAATTCCTTGATACTGCATATTTTGAACCTTTCTATTTAAAAGATTTTATTGCAACCATACCCAGAAAAAAGGTCTTCTAACACTTTCCTTTTTTGCCGGATAGTAATTAATTTTCTTATTTTGCATTCCAAAGAAATAAAGTAATAAGCAATTTATATGGCATCAACTGCAGATTTCAGAAACGGTCTGGTTATTGAATTTAACAACGACCTTTATTCCATCGTTCAGTTTCAACATGTAAAACCAGGCAAAGGACCTGCTTTTGTAAGAACAAAACTTAAAAGTTTAAAGACCGGAAAGGTTATCGATAATACCTTTTCTGCCGGGGTTAAAATCAACACTGCCCGCGTGGAAAGAAGACCCTACCAGTTCCTCTATAAAGATGACCTGGGGTACAGTTTCATGCATATGGAAACCTTTGAGCAGATCCTTATTGAGGAGAGCCTGGTGGAGAATGCCGACCTGATGAAGGAAGGGCAGAGTGTTGAGATAGTTGTACATGCGGATACAGAAACACCTCTCTCCTGCGAATTGCCACCATTTGTCGAGCTTGAAATAACGTATTCCGAACCGGGAGTAAGGGGCGACACCTCCTCTTCCACTGCATTAAAACCGGCAACACTGGAAACAGGAGCTACGGTCATGGTTCCCATCTTTATTGAGCAGGGAGAAACGATTAAAGTAGATACCCGCGACAGATCTTATTCGGAACGCGTAAAAAAATAAGACCCTGTTTACCTAATATTTCTGAAATGTCCGGTTCACAAAACAGATTAAAAATATCTACGTTCAAGCTGAACGCACTGCTGGACATTACACTGGCAATCAATGATAATGTTTCCATCTCGGAGCTTACCCGACGGTTCGAGAAACTCCTGACGGACGACCTATCCATTGGTAAGGTGATGCTGATCAAGATGGGAGAGACCTGGGAATGTATATTAAATTCCGGCTTTCAACAGGATTTTTTCAGCAAGATCAGCGTTAAAACTGATCTGCTGAGTTTTAACGAGATCACATTTGTTACTTCTGAACCGGATCGTTTCTCGGAACCGCTTGATATTGTCATCCCGGTGACCGACAAAGATGAGCCTATTGCGTTTGTACTGATCGGTGATATCGAGGAGGAAGGTGAAGGTGTAAGTCCGATTATCAAGCACCTGAGGTATATTCAGACCCTCTCCAACATTATTGTAGTTGCCATTGAAAATAAGCGTTTGTTCAAAGAAACACTACGCCAGGAAGCATTGAAGAAGGAAATGGAACTGGCAAGCCGGATGCAATCAATGCTTATACCGAAAAAAGAGCAACTTCCTTCCAATGAGCATTTGCATATGTCGGCATTTTATCATCCCCATTTTGAAGTGGGAGGCGACTACTATGATGTTATCTCCCTGAGTGAACGGGAAGTGGGATTTTGCATCGCCGATGTCTCGGGAAAAGGAATCTCTGCAGCCATTCTCATGTCGAATTTCCAGGCTAACTTACAGGCCCTCTTTTCCGGTGAAATACCCTTCGAGAAACTGATCAAAAAGTTAAATACGAGGGTAATGAATAGTGCAAAAGGAGAAAAATTCATCACCCTGTTCATTGCAAAATACAATTACGACAGCCATGAGCTCCAGTATGTAAATGCCGGTCACAACCCCCCCATTCTGTACAAAACACAGAGTAAAGAGATTATACAACTCACCAATGGTTCCGTAGGCATGGGCATGCTGGATGATCTTCCGTTTGTAAAGGTTCAGTCCATTACAATGGATGAAAGATCCAAGCTTCTTTGCTTCACTGATGGTCTGGTCGAGGTTCTGAACGAGTCCGGAATTGAATTCGGTACAGAAAAACTGGAGGTTGAACTTCAGAATGACGAGCCCATTGAAGCTAACGTGGAATCCATAATCAGGAAACAGGGTATCCTGGAAGGCAGTGCTTCCATTTTCGATGATATATCAATTTTGAGTGCTGAATTCCCGGGAAGCTAAGCCGGATCCTGCTCTTCTTCCGGATTCTTCCTGTTATGATAAACATCCATCACTACCAGCATGGCGGTGAATCCCCAGAATAATGATGAGGCTTTATCCGTATCCAGGAAATTGTTCATGATCCCGTGTATGTAATAGGTTATAAGCCCAATTAATAATCCCAGGGAAAGTTTTCGGATGGTTGGAGTCTTCGCTCGCAGGTATACCCTTATACCCGTGAATATTGTTGTTCCAAGTATTAGTAAGATACTGATCATTCCAGGAAAGCCCGATTCAGCGAGGGGTCCCAGGTATTCGCTATGTGCCCTTCCCCGTGTTCCAAAATCCGTACTGATCTGGGTTCTTTCATAAGAGCGCTGAAAACGTGCATATTCAAACTGGTAGGTACCCGGTCCAAATCCAAATACCGGGCGTTCCTTCCACATCCGTATGGCACAGCTCCACCTGTTAATCCTTTCCAGGTTCGACTGGTCGTTGCTTATATTCGAGATTGATTGTACATGTTCGGCAATATCACCTGAAGACCGGGTCCTGTTTTCTTCCAGTCTCATCATAATAGTGGACTGAAACACAAAAAACAGTCCAACAGCTATAGCACCCATCAATGCAACAATTTCAATACGAATTCGAAGCTTGATCAATACCCATACTCCGAGCCCGCCAATCAAACTAACCCAGGCAGCACGTGTATAGGAAAAAAGGGTGGCTAAAACAAAAAAGAGCAAAAGGAGAAACAGTAAAAACCTGTTATTGGCATCTCCTCTTTTTATATCGGTAAAAAGAGCTATCAACACCGGGATCAGGAAAGCAAGCGTAGCTCCGTAGGAAGTATGATCTTTGTAAAAAGGCTGCATCATACTGTGGGCCATCATCTGGTTATCCAGTCCATAAACCGAATGCCTGGCCAGGGTATATATGATTACCACACTGAAAGTGATAACATACATCCAGATATACCGCTTCATGTTCTCCTTCTTGCGGAATATTTCCAATCCGGCCAGGTAAAAACCGGCCAGGAACCATATCTGGGAAACAAAGAATTTAACAGATACCAGTGGATTCGAACTGGTAATTATTGTTATGACCATCCACGCCAGGTAAAAATAGATGGACAGGCTCACCGGATGACGCAACAGTCTGATATCTGTCCTGTAACCTTTCAGATAGCGCATCAGCATAATGATCATGATCAGCGCAAGCATGGGCTCGGTCGGAAGATACAGGTTGACACCGATATCTTCCATGAAATAATTTAATTGCAAAGAGACAGGGACAAAAAGCACTGTCGCCAGGAGTAATATATCAAAACGGGTAAAAGCTATCCATATCACCAGGAGGGCAACCGGAATTAAAGGCACAAAGTAAAACTCCTTTGCGATTGCAATTGCATTTAATGCAACAAATCCCAAAGCAAGGGCCCAAATCCAGGCAGGAATCTTTACTTTTCCCGTTAGTTCAGGCATCAGTCCTCCTTATTTGCGGCAACCTGCTGCTGAAGGCTATCCACGATAATTAAAAGGATCAGCGTAAAAAGAAATGCCGCCGCCGTTGACACCAGCACGATAACGGATTTTTTTGGGTAGGCCTTCTTTTCAGAAGGATAAGCCTGGTCGACGATAAACTTATGAGGCAGTTCCTGTTCTGTTTCCACCCGGGCTTCCTGGAACCGCTGTCTCAAGTCCGAAAGCCTTTCGGTCTCATGATCCAGCTGGTTGTTCAGGGTAATAAAAATACCTCCCTGTCCTGCCAGGGCTTTTACTACCTGGTTTACTCCGGAACTTCCGGCATTACGCATGGATGCGGAGACCTCCGTTCCGACTTTCTGCAATGAGTCTTTTAGCGCCTGTACATTCTTCTCTGCATCCAGGTACTCACGCTTTACTAGATTGAATGCTGCGATGGCCCGTTCTTTCTTCATGTTATTGTATACCGTGTCGATCAGTGCAGCAATTTCATTGGCTATGTCGGCAGCATACTGCGGATCTTCATCCATAACGCTGATCTCTACAGACATCAGATCGGTACGCCGGAAGGTAATATTATCCCGATACTCTTCGCTCAATTGCGTATATGGAAACTTTCCCTGGGGATCAATGCCATAATGTTCCATCAGGTTGAATTTTTCGATAATACGGCTTCTTATCTGCTCCGAATTCAGCACCTGTAACAGTTGTTCCGCCTGCTCTTCCTCACCAAATCCGTAGGCATCCTGACGGCCTGTATAATTTGCTCCCAGGAGCGATTTGGATACGGAGGCTCCCGTAGTAGGGAACATTACGACGGTTGACCTGTATTTTTCTTTAATCTGGAACGAAATGATGATGGAGGATACCCCCGCCAGAAAGGTTACGATGATCAGGATCCACCTTCTTTTCCACATATAAAGAAGCAGATCCACTGAGCTGAAATTTAAACCTTTTGATACTTGATTGTCCATATATATGCAATTAAATTATTCAACAATTAGCAGGAAATAATTCCTTTTCCCCTTCTGTACAAGGAGGTATTTTCCATTTATAAAAGATGCGCCTGAAACCTCCATTTCAGCATTCTCCACTTTCACTTTATTTAAACTGAGGCCCCCTCCCTGGATCATTCTCCTTAACTCCCCCTTGGAAGGAAAAACTGCAGCATCGTCGGTCAGTAACGTCATGACATCCCTGTTCATGCATTCCTTCCCAATGGTGAACTGGGGTACTCCGTCAAAAACTGCCAGGAACATTTTCTCGGGGATCCTGCCCAGGGTCTCTTCCGTAGCCTTTCCAAACAATATTTCAGAAGCTTCCACCGCCATTTTATACTCCTCTTCAGAATGTACCATAATGGTAATCAACTCAGCAAGCTTCTTCTGGAGAATACGCAAATGCGGCGCTTCCTTGTGTTCATCGCTCAGTCTGGTGATTTCTTCCTTGCTCAGCAATGTGAAAATCCGGATATACTTTTCTGCATCCTCGTCACTGACATTCAACCAGAACTGGTAAAATTTATAGGGAGAAGTCCTCTCGGGATCCAGCCAGACATTTCCTTCTTCAGTCTTTCCAAATTTCCCTCCATCGGCTTTTTTTATAAGCGGACAGGTCAGCGCAAAGGCTTCTCCTCCCTCTTTTCTCCGGATCAGCTCCGTTCCTGTGGTTATATTTCCCCACTGATCGGACCCCCCCATCTGAAGCTTGCATCCCAACTCCTTGTACAGGTGAAGAAAATCGTATCCCTGTACCAGCTGGTAGGTAAACTCAGTAAACGACATACCGGATCCGGAATCCGCATCCACGCGCTTCTTTACCGAATCCTTGGCCATCATATAATTTACAGTTATATGTTTTCCCACATCCCGGATGAAGTCCAGGAAACTGAATTCCTTCATCCAGTCGTAATTATTCACCATAATGGCGCGGTTGGGGATATCACTTTCAAAATCAAGGAATTTTCCAATCTGGGCTTTCAGGCATTCCTGGTTATGCCTGAGCGTTTTCTCATCCAGCAGGTTCCTTTCTTTTGATTTTCCACTGGGATCACCTATCATACCCGTTGCTCCCCCAACCAGGGAAACAGGGCGATGGCCGGCCAGTTGCAAATGCTTCAGCATCATTACACCCACCAGGTGACCGATATGGAGAGAATCGGCAGTAGGATCAATGCCTACATATGCAGTTACCATTTCTTTTTCAAGACATTCTTCGGTACCCGGCATAATATCATGGATCATGCCTCTCCACTTCAATTCTTCAACAAAATTCATCGCTAGTTTCTAGAGCAGCTATGCTATTAAAATTAAACATTCTGTGTATTCGGGTTATTCTCTGACTCCCCGGAATCATTATCATTATTCTGTTCACCCGGGAAATATTTTCTGAACTCATCTTTTTTCAGGTACGGGAACACAGCCGGGGCAAAATGTATGAGGGGCTTATATAACAAACTTCCTTCAATGGTATCCTCGCTAATAAATGCTTTTGTCCTGTTGGCAGCATCAATGGGCATCAGCATTACACTGATGACGAAGGCTGTTACCAGGAGTCCGAAAACCATGCCGGCAGCCCTGTTTACCAGGTTAAGAGCAACTGCTTTGATAAGCTTATCACCCAGAAAAGCAGCAAGGTGAACGGCAATAACGATTAACAGGAAGGTAATTGCAAAAGAGATCATATTAAGGTGATCCGGCTGGATCTCAAACCATTTACTCAACACGGATCCAACGGCAACATGAAATTTTACAGCTCCAATAATACCTAAGAGCAAGGCAGCCAGGGAAGCGATCATATAGATCAATCCCTTCCTGAATCCCCTGTAAAGGGCCCAGAGCAAAGGAACTGCAAATATGATATCCAGAATATTCATCCCGTTTTTTGAAACAGCAAAATAAGTAAATCCTTTTCAATAACGGGCTATAATCACAGGTATTGTTTTGATGCTGAGGGTTTAATTTATCGTATTCAGCAGATTTTTTGTATCTTTTATCTGCCGGATTTTTGAGGGAAAACGAAAATTCTAAATTTTTCAGATAAGGTTTTCTATGCACAATCCGGTTTCGCTCATTGAAAAACTAAAATATTACAGCCATGGAAATCAGAAAATTCAGATCACATTACGGACTGGAATTGATCACAGCATCACATTCCGGCATCAACCTGGGGGACCTGGTCTGGGATCCGCTCATCGGAAGTCCGGGTTTCTCACATCCTGGTATGCCGAATACGATCTATACTGCATTTCTTGATGCAGGACTAATTGATGAAGAGGAATTCCAGCTATTCAAAAATGACTGTACCGGAACAGAATTAATCCCGGCACACTTTGCAGATAAAAAGGTGGATGTGGACACCGATCTACTGACCGATTTAAAGCACCCGGTTCTGGGTCAGATCCAGGGAAACTTCACCCTGGAAAGCATCAGCAAATTCAGGTTTGGAGAACTCCAGGTCAGACTGATGGAGGACCTGCTGCGCGTGAAAATCGACCAGTACCTGGAAGCAATGAAAGCTAAAAAGTGGGTGGAATATGATGGAAGGATCCGCCGGGTAAATATTATCACAGAACTCTACTACGGCTCAATCAAACTTATCATTGAAAAATCCCTGAGTAGCTCACTGGATATGGCTCTGGAAAAAACCGGGATACAGGCTGTTTCGAGAAATGAATCATCGACGTCTGTAGAATATGAATTCTCTCACGACAATGTTCCCTTTGCCATGCGCATAGAGCGTGTCCGTACCTTTAATGGCTAATAGATTATTTCTTAAAAACCCAGCGGGCTGAAAGGGCCATGTTAAATGAGAGGTTCTGATCCGGGGCATTAAAGAAATTCCACTCCGGGCGCCAGTCGAGACCCACCTGCAGATGACCAAGCATCAGGTATGTACCAAGGTTAAGTGCAAAGGTGCCGAACATCTCGTTGAACTGATCATAATAACCCAGTCCGATCCCGCCTCCGCCATAGAGTCCAAGATTTTTTTTCTCCACGAAGGCCCAGTGCTTAAGCCCGGTAGCTTTCCACGAATCATTCAACAACCCGAGATCCAGTTCGTACTGACACGGTTTCTGAATTGAAAATTCAACTCCTCCGTACGCTCCTCCGTCCATGCCAAAGATACCCCTGGCTCCAACTCCTACCTGGGAAAAAGCAAAAGATGTTGTAAAAACTACTATTCCCAGCAACAAAATATATCTTTTCATGTTGATCTTTATAAGCAAATTAATAATCTAGGTCATTACAAGAAGCATGCCAACCAATTCAAGAACCGCAAAAATACAAATCATTCTGATTGTCGTATCTATTCTCCTGACAAATTTCACAACCCTCTCAGCACAGCATGATCATCACGATGCATCAGCCCACCACAAGGAACATCAAAATCACACAGAAATTGCCACGGGTGGCGGGATAGCTGTCTCAAATGAATTCACCGGCATAGCGCCGGCTTTTCATGTTCATTTTGTCCGGGGACTTACCCCGCACCTGGGCGTCGGGGCGGGATATGAAGCTATCTTTGGCCCGGAATACCATCAGTCACTGGGCCTGATGCTAAATATCCGTCCCATACATTTGCTGGATATAAACATCGGACCGGGACTTGTTCTTCCCGTTCACGACGAAGGTTTTGCTTTTTCATTCCAGATCGAGTCGGCGCTTACCTGGAATGTAATTGGAAAAATACATGCTGGACCGGTACTGGACCTTGGGTTAAGTGCCCATGGCTGGCACCTTATTACAGGTGTTCATATCGGGCTTGATTTGAATTAAAATCAGATTTCCAGTTTCATATACAGCGAACAGCCGAAATAACCGGTATTTCCCATACGTGCCGGGATGTATTTGAATCCGGCTTTTTCATACATGCGCAATGCATCTCTTAATTCGGGAAGACTTTCAAGATAACAGGTATGGAAGCCCTGTTCCTTGGCAAAAGCCAGGCAATAGCTTAACAGCAAGCTCCCCAGTCCCTTTCCCCTGCCTTCCTTGCGGATATACATCTTTTGCAGCTCACATACCCCCGGATCTGCTTCTTTCAACGCTG
>ERZ795048.3768-NODE-3768-length-11012-cov-4.646162_pt1 | contig 11012 bp, 9 predicted proteins | sample MGYA00375132_ERZ795048 | MGnify/ENA primary metagenome ERZ795048 (study PRJEB30177, sample SAMN05720225) | activated sludge metagenome | isolation source: Anaerobic digester | place: Hong Kong | collected 2014-12-17 ...
TCAGCCCGCGGTCCGCAGGGTGGGGGCCTGGTGGCCGATGACCTCGGTCCTTCGCACCTCGGTCCAGTACATCCAGATCAGCGAGACCCAGACGACGCCGTACATCAGCATGAAGGCGGTCGAGCGCACGCCGGTCCAGTCCAGCAGCGCGCCGAACATGATCGGCAGGACGAAGCCGCCCAGCCCACCGGCCAGGCCGACGATGCCGCTGACGGTGCCGATGTTGTCGGGGAAGTCGTCGGCGACGTACTTGAAGACGCTGGCCTTGCCGACCGCCCACGCGATGCCGAGCACGAACATCAGCACCGTGAAGGAATAGACGTTGTGCGCGAGCGTGAAGGTGGTCGGCCCGTCGGTGGTCTGCACCGTGTAGCTGGTCGACGGGTAGGACAGCAGGAACAGGCAGATCCAGCTGACCCACATCACCCACCAGCTGACGCGGTGCGCGCCCCACTTGTCGCTCATCCAGCCGCCGAACGCGCGCAGCACGCCGCCCGGTAGCGAAAAGGCCGCCGCCAGCAGCGCCGCGACGCGGATGTCCAGGCCGTACTCACCGACGTAGTACTGCACCATCCACAGGCTGAGCGCGACGTAGCCGCCGAAGACGATGCTGTAGTACTGGCAGTACTTGAGCACGCGCGGATCCTTCAGCAGCGCGAGCTGGTCGACGAAGCGCGTATCCGCCGGCACCCGGTGCTCGGGCTTGCTCGCGCTGCCGAGCCAGAAGACGATCAGCGTGCCGAGCATGATGGCCGCGTAGACCTTGGGCACCATGGTCCAGCCGAAGGCGACCAGGATCGCCGGCGCGACGAACTTGTTGACCGCCGCACCTGCGTTGCCGGCCCCGAAGATCCCCATCGCCAGCCCCTGGCGGCTCTTCGGGAACCAGCGCGCCACATACGGGGTGCCGACCGAGAACGAGCCGCCGGCCAGTCCGAGCACCAGCCCGATGACGAGGAAGTGCCAGAACTGCGTCGCGTAGGCCATGAGCCAGATCGCCGGCACCGTGACCGCCATCAGCACGGCCAGCACGATGCGGCCGCCGAACTTGTCGGTCCAGATCCCCAGCGGCACGCGCACCAGCGAGCCGCTGAGCACCGGCATCGCGGTCAGCAGGCCGAACTCGGTCGCGTTCAGTCCGAGTTCCTTCTTCAGCGGGATCCCGATGACGGCGAACATCATCCAGACCATGAAGCAGGTCGTGAAGGCCAGGGTGCTGACGATGAGCACCGACCAGGCCTTGGGCGGGATGGGGGGGTGTTGCGCGGGCATGCCGATGGCTCCTCGGACGATGCCGCGATGGTGGGCCGGGAGGCCGTGCCTGCCCATCCGCCGGTGGCACGTGGCGCGCGCGGCAGATGGACGAGGGCGCCGCGCCGCGGGATCGTCCGAAAGGACTATGGATGGCGCTGAGAGGGCGTATATTGATGCGTATCAATGACCGGCATCAAATACACCCGACGTCGGCCCGCCGCGCGACCGCCGCGTCGGGGCATCCGCACGCGCTGAACGGGCGCCAAGGGCCCCGCAGGACGGTCCCGCGTCAATGCGCTTCGCGTCCGGCCGCGTAGACCGCCGCCTGCACGCGAGAACTGAGCCCGAGCTTGCGCAGGATGTGCTGGACGTGGATCTTGACCGTCGTCTCGGCGATCCCCAGCGTGCGCGCGATCTCCTTGTTGCTCGCGCCGCGTGCGATCTGGGCCAGGATCTGCTGCTCGCGCGGCGATAGAGAGTCGTAGGGGTCCGGCGCCGCCTCGGGTGCGGATGCAGCAGCCGCCGTGTCGAGCGACTGGAACGCGCTGACCAGCTTGCCCGTCATCTCCGGGCTGACGGTCGATTCGCCGCGCGCGGCGCGCTCGATCGCCGTCGCGAGCACCTCGTGGTCGGCGGTCTTGAGCAGGTAGCCGCGCGCGCCGCCGCGCAGCGCCGCGGCCAGGTCGCGCTCGTCCTCGCTGACGGTGAGCATCAGCACGCGCGCTGCCGGTGCCGCCTCGCGCAGCCCCGGCAGCGCGTCGACGCCGCTGACGCCGGGCAGGTGGTTGTCGAGCAGGATGACGTCGGGCCGCAGCGCGGCCGCGCGGCGCTGCGCCTCGGACGCGTCGCCGGCCTCGCCGACGACGTCGAAGCGCGCGTCGTTGGCCAGCAGCGCGATCACGCCGCGCCGGAACAGCGTGTGGTCGTCGACCACCAGTACGCGGATCGGCGCCGTCACGCGGCCGCCTCCTCGGCGCTGCTGGGGCGCGCCGCGTCCGCCGCCGGCAGCGTCAGCGACACGCAGGTGCCGGCGCCGGGCACCGAGTCGACCGCGACCTGCGCACCGATGCGCGCGGCGCGCTCGCGCATGATGCGCAAGCCCACGTGCGTCTCGTCGGGCGCGCGCGCGGCGTCGAATCCGCGGCCGTCGTCGCGTACCTCGAAGCGCCAGTCGCGCCCGCGCCGGACCTCGACCCAGACCCCGCGCGCGCGGGCGTGCTTGCGCACGTTGGACAGCGCCTCCTGCAGCACGTGCAGCACCTGCACCTGCACGTCGGGCGGCAGCGGCAGGCCCTCGCCGTCGACGCTCAGCTGCGCCGGCAGCCCGGTCTGGTGTTCGAACTTCTGCAGCGTCGCGCGCAGCGCGGGGACGATGTCCTCGCCGCTCGTGCGGGTGCGGAAGTGCAGCAGCAGCTCGCGCACGTCGGTCGTGCTCTCGCGCACGCCGGCGTCGAGCTCGTCGAGCGTTCGCGCCACCGCCAGCTCGTCGCCGCGGCGCAGCGCGTCGCGCAGGATCTGCACCTGGATCTTCAGGAAGGCGAGCGACTGCGCGATCGAGTCGTGCAGCTCGCGCGCCAGCAGCCCGCGCTCCTCGGCCACCGCGGCCTCGCGCTCGAGCGCGCCGGCGCGCAGCCCCTCCATCGCGCTGGCCAGGTGCGAGGCCAGCGCATCGAGCAGGCTGCGCTCGTCGTCGCTGAGCGCGACCTCGCCGCGGTACAGCAGGTCGATCTCGCCGAGCACGCGCTGCTTGAGCCGCACCGGCACCGCCACCAGGTGCTCGAAGCCGGCCTCGGCGCAGGCGGCGGCGGCGCGCGGCGGCGCGCTGGCGTGGATCGGGATCACGCGCGCGCCGGCCTCGCCCGCATCGCCCGCCGCGTCGGCGGCGCGGGCGCAGGCGCAGTCGCCCGGGCGCACGCAGGATTCGGCCTCGGCGATCGCGCGCGGCAGGCAGTCGCCGGCGAGCAGGTGGTAGCGCTGGTTGGCCTCGTCCGACCAGCGCAGCGCGGCGGCGTCGGCGCGCGCGATGCGCCGCATCTGGCGCACGAAGCCGCGCGCGATCGCCTCCAGGCTGTCGGTGCGGGCGAGGAAGGCGCTGGCCTCGTACAGCGCGGCGAGCCGCTCGTGCTGCAGCTCCAGGCGCGCGGTCTTCTCGCGCACCCTGGCCTCCAGGTTGCCGTACAGCCCCTGCAGCGTCTCGGCCATGCGGTTGAAGCCCTGGGCGAGCTGGCCGAATTCGTCGCGCGTGCGCGCCTCGACGCGCGTGGCGAGGTCGCCGGCCTGAACCCGCGCCAGCCCCGCGTGCAGCCGCTGCAGCGGGCCCAGCACGAAGAGGTGGGAGGTGTACAGCATCGCCACCGCGCCCGCCAGCGCGAGCGCCAGCAGCACCAGCTGCACCGCGTGCAGCAGCGCGGTCCAGCGCGCCAGCGCGTGCTCGATCGCCTCGACGAAGGCGTCGACGCGGCCGACGAAGGCCTCGGCCTGGCGCGCCTGCGTCGCGGCGGGCGGCGGATCCGTGCCGCCCCACTGCATCGCCAGCGCTTGCCAGTCGCGCTGGACGGTCTCGAATCGCGCGCGCGCCTCGTCGTTCCACGGCACGACCAGCGGCCGCGCCGGGTCGCCGTCGCGCAGCAGCGCGAGCCCGGCCTGCAGCCGCGCGATCTGCGCCGCGCGCGCGTCGCCGCCGTCGCCGACAGGCGCCGTGGCGGCGAGCTGCCAGGTCAGCATGCGCAGCCGCCCGGCCTCGTTGACCGCGGCCGCGCCGCCCTCGAGCTGCCAGCTCACCCACAGCGTCAGTCCGATCGACCCCAACGCCAGCGCGAGCACGGCGCTGCCGATGAGGGCGAGCTTGCGGGCCAGCGACCGGACGGGCGTCATGCGCGTGACTGTAAGCGCGTGGCGGCGACTTGGCCCGTTTGCCCACACCCGTCTGCAACCTCCCGACCGGCGTGGATGCAGGCCGCGCGCGGCACCGCCGCCGCCAGCGCACGCACGGCATGGACCCGGGTCGCGAGGGCGGCCAGCCTCGGCGTGTCCGGGGTCCTGCGCGCGGCTGCATTCCCAGCAGGCTGGCGCGCTTCGGGTTCCCGCTGTCCGAACCCGACGGCCTTCTAGAATCTGCGCCCACTTCCCTCTCGAACGGATTGCGCCATGGCGATCTACCGCCTGGGCGAAGACCGCCCGCAACTCGCCGCCGATGCCTGGGCCGCCGACAGCGCGCAGCTGATCGGCCGCGTGCGGCTGGGCGCGGCGGCCAGCGTCTGGTACGGCGCGGTGCTGCGCGGCGACAACGAGTGGATCGAGGTCGGCGAGCGCAGCAACGTGCAGGATCACGCGGTGCTGCACACCGACATGGGTTTCGCGCTGCGGCTGGGCCGCCAGGTCACGGTCGGGCATCGCGCGATGCTGCACGGCTGCACGGTCGGCGACGGGTCGCTGATCGGCATCGGCAGCGTCGTGCTCAACGGCGCGGTGATCGGGCGCAGCAGCCTGGTCGGCGCGAACGCGCTCGTCACCGAGGGCAAGACCTTCCCCGACGGCGCGCTGATCCTCGGCAGCCCGGCGCGCGTCGTGCGCATGCTGAGCGACGAGCAGATCGAGGGCCTGCGCCGCAGCGCCGAGCTCTACATCGCACAGGCCGCGCGCCACCGCGCGATCGAGCGCATCGCGTGATCGGGCCGCGGCGCGCGATGTCCGAGCTCCACAAGTTTCTGTTCGACGGCATGCCGGTGCGCGGCATGCTGGTGCGGCTCGACGACGACTGGCAGCAGGTGCTCGCGCGCCGCGCCGAGGCCGACGCCTGGCCGCCCGAGGTCGCGGCGCTGGTCGGGCAGATGTGCGCCGCGGGCGTGCTGATGCAGTCCAACATCAAGTTCGACGGCGCGCTGGTGCTGCAGATCGCCGGCGACGGGCCGGTCAAGCTGGCGGTGGCCGAGGTGCAGCCGAACCTGCGATTCCGTGCCACCGCCAAGGTCGTCGGCGCGGTGCCGCCCGGTGCACCGCTGCAGGCGATGGTCGACGCGCACGGCCAGGGCCGCTGTGCGATCACGCTCGACCCGCACGCGCGGCTGCCCGGCCAGCAGCCTTACCAGGGCGTGGTCGCGCTGCACGACGAGAGGGGCGAGCCGCTGCACGATCTCGCCGCGGTGCTCGCGCACTACATGCGCCAGTCCGAGCAGCTCGACACCCGGCTCGTGCTGGCGGCCGACGACCGCATCGCCGCCGGGCTGCTGATCCAGCGCCTGCCGGCGCAGGGCGGGACCGGGCATAAGGCGCGACGCCACGAGGACGAGGTCGGTGCGGGCGAGGACTTCAACCGCATCGCCCACCTGGCGGCGACGCTGAGCGCCGACGAGCTGCTGACGCTGGACGCCGACACCGTGCTGCGCCGCCTGTTCTGGCAGGAGCGGCTGCAGCGCTTCGAGCCGCGCGTGCCGGCGTTCGCGTGTCGCTGCTCGCGCGATCGGGTGCGCGCGATGCTGGTCGGGCTCGGGCGCGACGAGAGCGAGTCGATCCTCGCCGAGCGCGGCGAGGTCGAGGTGCGCTGCGACTTCTGCGGCCGGCCCTACCGCTTCGACGCGGTCGATGTCGGATCGATGTTCACCCCGGCCGGGCAGCAGGCGCCGGGGTCGGCGAGCGCGCATTGACCTCAGGCCCCCACGCTCACTGCGTTCGCTGCCCCCCGAGGGGGCGCTTGCTGCGGACCGGCGAAGCCGGATCCGCGCAAGGGCTCGGCGGGGCAGGCCGCGTTCGTGGGGAGGTGGCGCGCAAGGGCCATGGAGAGGGGAGGCGTTCACTGCGCGGTCTTCGGACGCCCGCTTTGCAGCGCCGGGTGCCGAGGGGAAGGTCTTGACCTACGCGCTGGTCAAGCTCGTCCACCTGGCGGCGGTCATCGTCTGGGTCGGCGGCATGGTGTTCGCGCATTTCTTCCTGCGCCCGGCGCTGGCGAAGCTCGAGCCGCCGCAGCGGCTGGCGCTGATGCACGAGGTGCTGCGGCGCTTCTTCGGCGCCGTGCTGGTCGCGGTGATCGCGGTGCTCGCCAGCGGTTTCTGGATGATCGGCGACATGCACCAGCGCGTCGCCGCCACCGGCGGGGCGCTGGTGATGCCCTGGTCGTGGTGGGCGATGACGGCGCTGGGGATCGTGATGGCGGTCGTCTTCGCGCATATCCGCTTCGTGCTGTTCCCGCGCATGGGGCAGGCGCTCGCTCAGCGCAGGCTGCCCGATGCGGCGGCGGCGCTGGCGTCGATCCGGGGCTGGGTCGTCGTCAACCTCGTGATCGGCAGCGCGATCGTCGTCGCGGTCGTCGTCGCGGTCTGACGCGCGGCGCCGGGGCGTCCTGGTCTTGCCGCCGAGCGTGGACGCGCGGCGGTGGTGCGCCCACAATGACGGCATCTGTTTCGACCGGGAGACCTGCCGCCATGGGCCTCGACGCGACGCTGGACCGCGGTGCGCCCTCGGTGCCGCCCGCTTTCCGCGACCGCAAGCGCTGGGGCTGGCTGCTGTCGGTCGTCGGGCCGGCGCTGGCGCTGGCCGGCCCGCTCGCGCACACGCTGGGCGCGACGAGCCAGGCCTGGTTCCATCTGCCGCTGGTGGTCTTCTACTTCGGCATCCCGCTGGCCGACGCGCTGCTCGGCGAGGACCGCACGAATCCGGCCGACTCGGCGGTCCCCGCGCTCGAGGCCGACCCCTACTACCGCGCGATCCTGTTCGCGACGCTGCCGGTGCTGTGGGTCTCGGTGCTGTTCAACGTCGGCTTTCTCGCCACGCACGAGCTGCCGTGGCCGGCGTGGATCGCCACCGTGATGGCCACCGGGGCGGTGCTCGGCTTCGGGCTCAACCTGAGCCACGAGCTGGGGCACAAGCGGGATTACTTCGCGCGCAAGCTGGCGTTGTTCAACACCGCGCTCGGTGCATACGGGCACTTCTCGATCGAGCACAACCGCGGCCATCACCGCCATGTCGCCACACCCGAGGATCCGGCCTCGGCGAAGATGGGCGAGAGCATCTGGCGTTTCGTGCGGCGCGAGATACCGGGCGCCTTCGTGCGCGCGTGGCGGCTGGAGTCCGACCGGCTGCGCCGCGCCGGCCACGGCCCATGGCACCCGGGCAATGAGATCCTGCAGGCCGGCGCGACGACGCTGCTGGTCTGGGGGGCGATGGCCGCGGCCTTCGGGCCGCAGGTGCTCGGCGTGCTGCTACCGGTTGCGTTCTGGGGCGCGTTCCAGCTCACCTCGGCCAATTACGTCGAGCACTACGGGCTGCTGCGCCGCCGCCTGCCCGACGGCCGCTTCGAGCCCTGCGCGCCGCATCACTCCTGGAACAGCAACCACGTCGCGTCCAACCTGGTCGTCTTCCACCTGCAGCGTCACGCGGACCACCACGCGCACCCGGGGCGCAGCTACCAGTCGCTGCGCGACTTCCCCGACCTGCCGCGGTTGCCGTCGGGCTACTTCGCGATGTTCCTGCTCGCCTACCTGCCGCCGCTGTGGTTCCGCGTGATGGACCCGCGCGTCGTCGCCGCGGTGCGCGGGCGCGTCGAGTGCATCAACTTCCTGCCCTCGAAGCGGCAGGCGTTGATGCGGCGCTACGGGATGGCGCGGGCTGTGGCCTGATCCGCTGGCGCGAATGCTCGCGAGGCTGTCGCGTTTCACGGCCGTCTGCGCGCCAAAGGGGCCGAGCGAGACGCGCGGACTCGGGTCCGATCGAGGGCGATCGCGATTCCTGCCCGCCGATCGAGCAACCTCTTGGCAACCTGCCGCTGCGCAGCGACGAGCTTGCGCTGGTTCAGCGTGGGGGACAGCGGCTGCGCGGACCCTGCGTGTCAGGGTTCGAGCAGCCCGAAGACCTGCTCGGCGAGTACGCGCGGCAGCCCGGCGCGCTGCGTGGCCACCCCGGCGATGGCCCAGGTCGGGTCTGCCGTGTCTCGCTGCGGCGCGTCCGGCGCCGGCTTGCCGGCCGGCGTCAGCAGCACGACGACGCGCGGCGCGTGCCCGGCCGTTGCGCGGTGCACCACCACCGCCGTCTCCCCGTTGCGCAGCTTCACGAACTCGCCCGGCGGATACACGCCCACCGCCTTGATCAGCGCGGCGGCCACCGGCCCGCCGGCCTCGTCCTGGAACAGCTGGCGCGCGGCCAGCTGGGGCAGCAGCGGCTCGCGCAGCAGCCGCGGGCTGACCTTGGCGGCAAAGACATCGGCCGCCCGCAGCACATGCGCCATCTCCCCGACCGTCGCCAGACCGCGCGGGTAACCGCTGCCGCCGGCGCGCTCGTGGTGGTCCTCCACCGCCGCCAGCCACTCGGGGTCGGTCACGCCGCTGGCGCGCAGCAGCTCGGCCGAACGGTGGGGGTGCGCGCGGATTGCGTCGATCTGGCGCTTGGAGGGCGCGTCGGTCTGTTCGGCCATCTGCGATTGCAGCTCGACGATCGAGGCGTTCATCGTCAACGCGGCCAATGCGAGCGAGCGCTGGCGTGGCGCCGGCCACCCCAGCACGCGGGCGCAGCCTACGGCGACGGTCGCCGTGTGCAGCGCGTGTGTCAGCGCGTACAGCGCGAAGCGGCGGTCGTCCTGGCGAATCGCCAGGAACAGCGCCGCGTCGGGGTGCTTGTCGACGAGCTGCAACTGGGCATCGACGAAACGCTCCAGTTCCAGGTACTGCTCCGGGTCGCGCCCGAGCGATCGCAGCTGCTTGTCGAGCGCCCAGAGCTGGCGCTCCCAGGTGTCGAACCATGTGGCGCGTCGGTGGCTCGGCACCGGGCCGCCCGAGCCCGCAGCCTCGCGAGCGCGGCGCACCGCCCTGGCCTGGTCGGTCTCGACGCTGGCGCCGCGCTCCAGCAGCGCCTGCAGCTGGTCGTTGCTGACGATGCGCTGGCCGGCTGCCAGCAGCAGCCGACCCTGCGCATCCAGGACACGAAAGGGGAGCGGCTCGCCCGGTACGAGCAGGTCGCGCACCTGTGCCAGCGGTACCCGTGCGGTGTCGGTCACCGCAGCCCCTTCGCACGTTGTCGCAGCGCGCTCATCGCCGCCTGCATCGCCACCGCGATTCCGTCGCTCGCGTGTGGCAGGCTGAGGTTGCTCCAGACTTGGTTCACGCCGGCGTCGAGCACCGGTGCCTGTGCGTCGCCGACGAACCGTGCTTGCTTCACCGCCGCCGCGATGATGGCATTCATGCGCGCGCGACCGCATGAGCGCGGCGCGGGTCAGCGACGCTCTGGCACTTGGTGCGGTTGCCGAGGCCGGGCATGTGCCGTGTCGATCGGTTCACGGCAACACTCTAACCCCATTGGCCCGGGCGGCGAGCGCTGCGCCGATCCGGGCGCGCCGGATTTCGACGTCCCCGCCGACCTTGGCCGTCAGCACGGCCGTCCTCGCACGCGCACGGCGCGAGCCGGCGCGGATCATGCGCCGCGGCGAGCGCCACCTCTGGGTCGCGAACTCCGCGAGTGCGCGGCATCGCCTCAGCGAGGCGGAGGCCTCCGCACCGGGAGACCACGCGCGTCACGCGACGCGCCGCCCGGCAGCGTCGACGGCGGCGGTGGGGTCGGCCTTGCGGCAGCGACGGCGGCCGCCAGGCGCTCGATGCCGGTGCGGATCTGCTTCGCCCCGAGCGACGAGAAGCCCAGCATCACGACCTGTTCGTGCCAGGGGCCGCCGCCGAAGTCGTGCGCCGCGCCCGATTGCAGCGTGTAGATGCCCACGCCGTGCTCGGCCGCCAGCGCCTGCAGCGCGCTGGCGCGCGGCAGCTCCGGCGGCAGGTGCCAAACCAGGTGCATACCACCCTCGGAGCCAGAGACCTGTGCCTCGCCGAAATGTTCGCGCAAGCAGTCGATCAGGCACTGGCGTCGCTCGACGTAGACCTGCCGGATGCGCCGCAGGTGGTTGGCGTACGCCCCGCTGGCGATGAACTCGGCCAACACCGCCTGCTCCAGCCACGGCCGGCCGTTGTCGTGCAGCGCCTTGACGGTGCGCGCCGGGCCGACGAGCTGCCTCGGCACGACCAGGTAGCCCAGCCGCAGTCCGGCGCCCAGCGCCTTGGAGAAGGTCCCGAGGTAGATCACGCAGCCGTGCGTGTCCAGCCCCATCAGCGCCGGGATCGGCGATCCGCGGTAGCGGAAGTCGCTGTCGTAGTCGTCCTCGACGATGTAGGTGCTGGTGCGCCACGCCCAGTCGAGCAGCCGCAGCCGGCGTTCGAGCGGCAGCATGAATCCCATCGGGTACTGGTGCGACGGTGTCACGTACAGCAGCGCGGCGCCGTCGTCGGGGAGGTCGGCCACGCGCAGCCCGGAGTCGTCGACATGGACCGGCAACAGCCGCGCGCGGTAGCTCTCGTACAGGTAGGCCGCACCCTGGTAGGCTGGGTTCTCGATCGCCACCGCGTCGCCTTCGCGTAGCAGCAGGCGTGCCGACAGGTCCAGCCCTTCCTGGCAGCCGCCGACGACGACGATCTGCTCCGGATCGACCGCGATCCCGCGCGCCGGCCCCAGGTGCTCGGCAATCGCGCGCCGCAGCGCCGGCAGCCCGGCCGGGTCGCCGTAGTCGGTGAAGTGCGTGCCGGCGCCGGCCAGCACGCGGTTGAGGAGGCGCCGCCACAGGCCGAACGGGAACGAGTGCGGGTCGGGCCGGCCGAGCCAGAAGTCCAAGGGTAGCCGTCGAGCCCCGGCCACCGCGTGGGCCCGACCCCGGAAAGGGATCGGCCGGCGCGCGGGCAGCGCATCGAGATCGGAAGAGCGTCGTGTAGGGAAAGAGTGTTTCGTACCGTGTA
>ERZ795048.3773-NODE-3773-length-11006-cov-3.846772_pt1 | contig 11006 bp, 9 predicted proteins | sample MGYA00375132_ERZ795048 | MGnify/ENA primary metagenome ERZ795048 (study PRJEB30177, sample SAMN05720225) | activated sludge metagenome | isolation source: Anaerobic digester | place: Hong Kong | collected 2014-12-17 ...
ATGTACTTTTTATATCCGAAGGCAGGGACATCGCCAACCCAGACTACATAATAAGTTCCATCGGAATGGTGCTCAACCGGCTGAGCTTTGGCTTCATTTCCCTGCTGATCGGTAATTACAAAAGGAGTGTAGCGGGGCAGAATCTGATGGTCAATATACACCCTGAGCAACCCGCTGCGCTTCCAGTTGAGGGTATTGTACACGATGAGCGAAGGTTCTTTTTCTCTTTCAACAAAATGCTGAAGCAGCCCCATGGTTTCTTCGCCCAGCATTCTGGCTCGGCGGGCAGCCTCCCAGGCATAGGATTCTTTGATACGCCGCTGCTCCAGAGTATATTTGTGATAAGGTTCGCGAACGCTGTTGTGATAACCCACAGTATGTTCCGTGTAAAACAGCAGTGCGGAGTTGGTGGCATCTATGCGGTCGGTGATTTTTTCGGGAAGTGCGGCACCTTGCAGCAAGGCCATGCTGAGTCCGGCGGAGTTGGCAATCAAATCGCCCTGTGCCTGCCTGCTGGCTGCCACTTCGCGTGCCGATGCACCAAATCCATCGGTCCACCAATCGGGCCATGCTCCGCGGATTACCTGAAACTCATGGCCATGTTTCTGCTCCATTTCTTCAAAAAATGAGGTAGCAGTGGCTGTTTGCAGCTTAGGCCAGGTGTACTTTTCGTTCCACTGACGAATCATCTCACTGGCGTGGGTCGAAGGGGGTGAATTGTCAACCAGAAAGCCTGAATGCTGTATGGAAATCAGGTCGTAGGCATATCCTTTGGCTTCCAGCTCGGTGAGATAGGTGAGCAGTTTGTCTTCAAACACATTAAAATCGCCGGCATGAATTTTAAACACCGTATTGCCGGTCATATAATGCTCAGCACGGAAAGCCAGCATACGGTTGCCAGAGGGCGACTCCCACCAGAACAGGGTGGGCTTGTCGAAACAGATGAGTGCCCGGTGCCCGTGGGTGCCCATATTCAGGTATTTAATGCCCAGATCGTGGTAATAATCGCAAAAGTTCCAGCCAATGCCGTTTACATCGTTCTGCATGGCTGTTTTTACTTCCATTCCTTTCGACTTTATCAGCGAAACGGGCCTGAGCGAGGCTGCCAGGGTTTGTTCGTCGGGAAGCTCATCGAAATTGAAATACATGCCGGTGAGTTCAATTCTGCCTTCGGCAACTCTTTGTTTCAGGCGTTCGGTTTGTGCAGCGGGACGGCTTTTCAGGTACTCGTCCACGGCCCAGGATGCTTCGCAGGTCCAGCGGAATTTTGCCTCATCGGGGTAGTGATCGGTGTTGTCGCAGTAGTCAAGGGCATAGTCGATGTAGCGCAGATGCTCGGCCAGAATATCGGTTTGTGAGCGGGTATATCCGATGTCGGTATGTGAATGCTGCACAAAGTTGACGCGCCATTTTTTTACCGGTTGCAGGGTAATCTTCCCTTTTTCAGTCATTTTCCCTGTTTCGATTCGATAATTGACAGTAATGGGGCGGGTTACCACGGGTAGTGGCAGCTTGATGTAATTATATCCAAATGAAACCGGAGTCTTTTTTACAGGTTTTCCATCAATAAAAACAGAGGCAACCGCAGGTTCTCCGAAATGAAGCATACCGGCTACACCGAGTTGTGATTTCTTTCCTTCAGATTCCATAATGGCGGGTAACGAACGTAAGCTGAACTTATCTTCGAGCGGCATGGTAAAAGTCATATACCAGGAGGTTTTGTTCGACTTCCTTCCCGTTACTTTCACCTTCACGGATTGGCCGGGAGTAAGTTGCTGAGAGGGGATTTTCAGGTAAATAAATCCGAAGCGGTCTCCATGCTGATCTGTCATATCATTATGAAATGCCAGTGATGAGCCATCGGTATGTTGATGTAAAAAATTGTCAGCTCCATCGGTAAGAAAAGTAAATTTCCTGATACCGTTTATTTCCACATCAAAAGCGGCCACTCCCGGTGATGAACCAATCCCGGCCAACCAGACAAAAGTAACGTATGGTTTTTGCACACCGGAAGGCACCGGCGCAGTCTCCCATTCCATAAATGAGTTTCCGTCGGTAGCCCTGATCAGCATACATGAATTGGCAACCGGGATGGAAGAATGGTAAGTGAAATCATCACCTGAAATTTTCCTGCTGAAACCGTTTAGAAACAGCGTTTCATTGCCATCCGCTGTCTGGGAGGTAACACACATTGCCGGAATCAGCAGGATTATCAAAAAAATCAGCATTCTGTTAATGGAATATATTTGCATAAAGGGTTATTTATCAAGGAACAATTGATTGGAATCAGATGTAAAGTAAGTTAAAATTTAAGTATCTTCTGCACCGGTGCAGGTGCAATGGATTTAAAACAGTCATTGAAATACCGGGCATGAAGCCGGGCAGATTATGGAAATTCACCCGTTTCGCGTGTTTATTCTCCGTTCATTAAAAATGGTTATTTTTGGAGCCTAAAACAAAGAATTTATGAAGATGAGAAACCTGCTGCTTGTTGTACTTGCTGCCGTAGCGATGGCTGCCTGCAATAACCGTAAAAGTGATGAATTTATTATTAACGGCCAGGTTCAGGGTGAACAGCCCGGAGAGGTTTATCTCCAGAAGAGCAAGGACGGCCGTTTTGAGATTCTGGATACCGCCAAAGTCGAAAACGGCAGATTCACTTTCAGGGGAACCGTTTCAACTCCGGATATCTATTATATCGCGCTTGACGAAAACAGATACATATCTTTCTTTAACGAACCGGCTAAAGTAAATGTAACCTTTCATACCGACAGCCTGATGTCGCCAAAGGTGAGCGGATCAGCCTCGGATGTGCAGTACCGGGAGTACCTCAAAATGCAGGAAGAGCAGCGTTCGGCCAAAATCGGGCTGTTCTCCGGCTACAACGAAGCCAGCCGCAGCAACGATACGGTAAGAATGAAGGCCCTCGAAAAAGAACTGGAAGCGATGGAGAAGGATCAGCTGGCGGTTGTCATCGATTACATCGGCAAAAACAGCAAATCATTTGTTACGCCTTATATCGCGATGCGTCATTCTCATTATATGGAGCTGGAAGATATGGAAAAGGTACTTGCTACATTCGATAAAAGCATACTCCAATCGCCTTTTGCCGTGATGTTTGCCGACAGGATTGCCATTCTTCAGAATGTGGCCGTTGGTAAAACCGCTCCGGAGTTTACCATGAACAATCCCGACGGCCAGCCGGTAGTCCTCAGCCAGTTCAGGGGTAAGGTGGTACTGGTGGACTTCTGGGCCGCCTGGTGTGGTCCCTGCAGGGCCGAGAATCCCAATGTGGTGGCCGCCTATAAAAAGTTCAACAGTAAAGGATTTGATGTGCTGGGTGTGTCGCTCGACCGCGATAAAGAGTCGTGGCTCAAGGCCATTTCGGATGACAATCTCACCTGGACTCATGTTTCGGATCTGCAGTACTGGCAGAATGCGGCTGCAAAACTTTACGGGGTGAACTCCATCCCCTCCAATGTGCTGCTCGATCAGAATGGGGTAATCATTGCCCGGAACCTCAGGGGTGAAGACCTGCATAAGAAACTCGAAGAGTTGTTTGGCGCCGTCTGAGAAGGCTTCCTTGCAGTGAAACTGCCTTTTTCAGGTTTCTGGAATTCTATTGGCGACTGTAAAGTGGTTTTCTGAGTTTCTTTTTCTTTCTCTTTAATGATTTCGTGCATCCGGCAACGACCGGTTGGGTTGCTCTTTCCCGGGATGATGTTGCCGCATTACGCCTGAAAGATCTTTGAAAATATTTTCACGGATTTACAGGATGACGACGCGCTGAACAGAACGGATGCTGCCATCTGAAATTACGAGAAGATAAGTGCCTTTATTCCTGCTGAAAATCTGAAATCTGTCATCGGCTGACTTCCATGTGCCTGTTAATCTTCCGTCGGTGGTAAGCATTGTAATAGTAACGGGTAATGAGAACCCGGAAAGGTCGATTCCGATATGACCGGCAGAGGGGTTAGGATAAACCCGCGGTGCAGGATTTGAATAGCTGATCCCCGTGGTACATTCGCCGTAAATATTTGTACCGTTTGAATTGAAGCAGAGCAGGGTGGTAGTATTGCATACCAGGCAACATAGGAATAATTGAGTTCTATACCTCCGAAATGCACATCGCCTATCCCCTCTATCAAAAGCGGGCCTGATCCGTAGCATTCAAAATTCTGGAAGTGTATTCTTTTTCGAATGACTCCGCCGATCATAACCGAATCAACCATGTTTACCGTTTGATTCAGTGTCCCGTAAGGGTAATCGGGGCCATAGAACTCAAAACTATCGCCGGCTTCCAGTCCGTAGTCAAACAGCACACGGAGGTTTCCGGGGTCTTCGCCGCAGTATACTTTCAGGCTGTCGGTAGTGATATAGACAGCGAAAGCATTGCCGTCGTATAATTTATAGAAGGTATTTCCGTTGATCAGGGTATCTCCGTTGATCCAGTAAGTATTGTAAGTGGTGATGTCCCAGAGCACTTCACCGCCATGTCCCCAGGCGATGGAGTGATATTTGCGGTACCAGGAACCGTTATCGGAAAATACTCCCTGCGACTGCGCTGTTGTTGTGAAAACAATCAGCATCAGCATGACGTTCAGGATTTTCATCGGAAATTCTGCCGGGATTTGATGTTGCAGGCCTGTTCCGGCAGAAGCATTAAATATACGGAAATATCAGTAATTAATCAAGTATATAGCGCTGTTAAATAGTCAGTTAAGGTTGAAGTAATTAGATTTTCTGTTATCTCTTCTTTTTAAAAAATGAGGTGATTATTTCACTGCATTCTGCGGCCAGAATCCCGCTTCTGACTTTGGTTTTAGGATGCAGCAGGTTCGCGTGCAGGGTGGTATAGCCCCGTTTAGGATCGGAGGCGCCGTAAACAATTTCGCCCAGCTGCACCCACAAGGAAGCAGCCGCGCACATGGGGCAGGGTTCCAGGGTAACGTAAAGGGTGCAATCGTTCAGGTATTTTCCGCCGATATGGTTGGCTGCCGCGGTAAAGGCCTGCATTTCGGCATGGGCGGTGGCATCGTTCAGGGTTTCGGCGAGGTTATGACCGCGGGCTATAATGCGTCCCTGGCTAACAATAACGGCACCAACCGGCACCTCATCCCGCTCCCCTGCCTTCTTTGCTTCCTGCAGCGCTTCCCTCATAAAATGCTCATCGGTTTTAACATAATCAATCATGGCAGCAGTTCGTTTCTGATTTGCTCAATGGTTTTTTTCCCTCATACAAAGATAGTGAATCCGTTGTCAGAAAAGGTCCGTTCAGGCAAGAGCTTCCACAGGTATTCCCTGCGCCCGGAAGCGGGGTTGAATGGTTTAGTTCAATATGGTCAAACATTTTGTACCTCAGCTTGTTTATTGCATGCCCGGAATAAAAGTATTGCAACAGAGCCGGATAAGTCATGCTGTAATATTTTTGTTTGCCGGTAAGTCGCAGGTTAATTTTTCCTATAATTGCATGCCTGTAAAAGGATCAGGAAGATTTTAGGTACCAGGGAATATAGAACATCGGAATGAAAAAAGGATTACTCTTTATCTTCTTATTATTGAGTGGATTGTTCGCATATCCGGCACCGGCAGCGGCCGGCACTGGTTCGGGCGAATCTCACGATGAAGCGTTCAACGCCGGCCACCTGATTATTGATCATATCGTTGACAGTCATGAGTGGCATATTGCCACCATTGGTCACACGCACATTACAATCCCCCTTCCGGTTATCCTTATCGATCAGGGGAAGCTGCATGTTTTCAGCTCTTCAAAATTTCATCACGGGCACGATGCTTATAAGGGCTTTAAAATTGAAACGGAAAGGAACGCAAACAAGGGGAAAATCGTTAAAGTGATTCCCGGCACCATGCAGACCGATACTTCGGCATCCAAACCCATCGACCTGAGCATCACAAAAAATGTGGTCGGCATTTTCGTCAGTTTTCTGTTACTGCTGTTCATATTCTTCTCTGTTGCCAAAGCATACAAACGAAATCCCGGGCATGCGCCCAAAGGCATACAGTCGGTACTTGAGCCATTGATTCTGTTTATCCGCGATGAAGTTGCAAAGCCTTCCATTGGTAAGCATTATGAAAAGTTTATGCCTTTTTTGCTTACCATGTTTTTCTTTATTTTCTTCACCAACCTGATCGGGCTGATCCCGGTTTTTCCCGGGGGGGCTAATGTAACGGGTAACATAGGAGTTACCCTGGTGCTGGCTTTGTTTACGTTTATGATGACTTCTTTCAGCGGGAATAAATCCTACTGGCAGCATATTTTCAACGCACCCGGCGTCCCCTGGTGGCTGAAATTTCCCATTCCCCTTTTCCCGATCATTGAAATCATCGGCGTGGTAGTGAAACCTTTTGTACTGATGATCCGTCTTTTTGCCAACATCACCGCGGGTCATATAATCGTGCTGGGTTTTATCAGTCTGATTTTTGTGTTTTCACAGATCAGTCCTATGCTGGGCTACGGGGTTTCAGTGGTTTCGGTATTTTTCGCCATTTTCATCAGTGTGCTTGAGTTGCTGGTTGCCTTTATCCAGGCTTATGTGTTCACGCTATTGTCGGCCCTTTATTTCGGGATGGCCACCGAAGAACATGCACATGCTGAAGAACATCATTGATTTAATCGAAAATTCAACTTTAATTCACCTTTAAAATCACCAATTATGACAGTATTATCCGTTCTTATGCAGGTAGCTACCGACCTGGCTCCACTGGCCAAGATGGCTGCTGCTTTCGGTGCAGGAATCGCCGCCATTGCCGCTGCTTTCGGTATCGGCAACATCGGTCGTGCAGCCCTTGAATCCATTGCGCGCCAGCCCGAAGCTTCAGGTGACATCAGGTCAAACATGATTGTGTCGGCCGCCCTTATCGAGGGGGTTGCCTTCTTCGCCATCGTGGTTTGTCTGCTGATCCTGTTTATCTGATTAAATCAGTTGAAACTTCCGGTACAACGGTTGGTTGTGCCGGTAGTTTTGCTTACGTCATTATTGTAAAGAAGGAACGATATGGAATTAGTTAACCCCGGAATCGGATTGATTTTCTGGATGGCCCTTGCCTTCGGGTTATTGCTGTTCATCCTGGGCAAGTTTGTCTGGCCACCGGTATTGCGGGCCCTGCATGAAAGGGAGAAGTCGATAGAGCTGGCACTTCATGAGGCAGATAAAGCCCGCGAAGAGATGAAGCAGTTGATTTTCAGCAATGAACAACTGATGCGTCAGGCCGAAGAAGAACGTGATGCGCTGATCAGGGATGCCCGCCGGGTGCGCGAATCACTCATCGAAGAGGCCCGGCAGCGCGCCAACGACGAGGCCAACCGCATCATCGACAATGCCCGCGAACGCATCCACTTCGAAAAAATGGAGGCCATTACCGAACTGAAGAACCAGATTGCCCATTTATCCATTGAGATCGCCGAAAAAGTGCTGCAGAAGGAACTTTCACAACCCGGGAGGCAGAAAGAGTTTGTGCAGAAGTCGATCGATGAAATGAACCTGAATTAGCCTTATGAATAATCCGAGATTAAGCATCCGTTATGCACAGGCATTGTTCGACCTTTCTGTTGAGAGAGGGGAGGTGGAAGCTGCCCGTCAGGATATGGAACTGTTGCTTACGGTCTGTAACGAAAACGCCGGGTTGAGGCAGATGCTGGGTAGTCCGGTGATCAACGCGGATAAAAAGATTTCGGTTATGCGTGCGCTATTCAGCGAAAAAATCAGCAAATTGTCGATGGCTTTTATCAATCTCATCATACGCAAGCGCCGTGAATCACTGCTGTATCAGATTGCCGCGAAATTCGGGGAACTTTACCTTGAATACAAAAATATCAAAACAGCCCGCATTACTTCAGCCGTTCCCCTTCAGGAAGAAGTGCGCAGTGAGCTGGTGTCACTGCTTGAGGAGCAAACAGGATCACAAATCAGGCTAACGGAAGTAGTTGATGCAGAAATCATCGGCGGGCTGATCGTTAAAATTGAAAACAGTCTGTTTGACGACAGCATCAGGAAAAAACTTCAGAACCTTCGCAAGGAGTTCAGTGTAAATGTTTACATAAGAGAAATTTAATAAAAAGTAAACCAGATGGCAGAAATTAAACCCGCAGAAGTATCTGCAATACTCAGGCAGCAACTTGCCGGATTCAGGTCGGAAGCGGAACTTGATGAAACAGGGACGGTATTACAGGTTGGCGACGGCATCGCCAGGGTATATGGTCTCAACAATGTGCAGGCCGGAGAGTTGATCGAGTTTGAATCGACCGGCATCAAAGGGATTGTGCTTAACCTTGAAGAGGACAATGTAGGGGTGGTAATGCTGGGCGAAGGCAGTGGCATCAATGAGGGCGACCAGGTAAAGCGCACCCGCACCATCGCTTCTATTCCTGTAAGTGAGGGCATGCTCGGCCGTGTGATCAACACGGTGGGTGAGCCTGTCGACGGCAAGGGCCCCATCCCTGGAGAAGTTTATGAGATGCCGCTTGAACGGAAAGCGCCGGGGGTTATTTACCGGCAGCCGGTAAATGAACCGCTTCAAACGGGCATCAAGGCCATTGACGCCATGATTCCCATCGGCCGCGGACAACGCGAGCTGATCATCGGCGACCGCCAGACAGGCAAGACAGCCATTGCCGTCGATACCATCATCAATCAGAAAGAGTTTTTTGATAAAGGGGAGCCTGTTTATTGCATTTATGTGGCCATCGGGCAAAAAGGAAGTTCAGTGGCCGGCATCGTGCAAACCCTTGAGCAAAAAGGAGCCATGCAGTACACCGTGGTGGTGGTAGCCACCGCCAGCGATCCTGCGGCCATGCAGTTTTACGCGCCTTTTGCCGGTGCTGCCATCGGAGAGTATTTCCGCGATACGGGAAGGCCGGCGCTGATTATCTTTGATGACCTTTCGAAACAGGCCGTAGCTTACCGCGAAGTGTCGCTGCTGCTCCGCCGTCCGCCCGGACGCGAAGCCTATCCCGGTGATGTATTCTATCTGCATTCCAGGTTGCTTGAAAGGGCTGCCAAAATCATCACTTCCAATGAAATCGCCTCAGGCATGAACGATCTGCCTGCCTGCCTGCAGGGAAAAGTAAAAGGGGGAGGTTCCCTGACCGCCCTGCCCATTATTGAGACCCAGGCCGGTGACGTATCAGCCTATATCCCGACCAATGTAATTTCCATCACCGACGGCCAGATCTTTTTGGAAACCAATCTTTTCAATTCCGGGATCAGGCCTGCAATCAACGTGGGGATTTCAGTATCCAGGGTTGGGGGCAGCGCCCAGATTAAACCGATGAAGAAGGTTGCCGGAACCCTGAAACTTGATCAGGCCCAGTATCGTGAACTGGAAGCCTTCGCCAAGTTTGGTTCTGACCTTGATGCAGTAACCAAATCCATACTTGATAAGGGCGCCCGCAATGTGGAAATCCTGAAACAACCTCAGTATTCGCCCATGCCGGTAGAACAGCAGATAGCCATTATTTTCTGCGGCTCCAGAGGGTTGCTTCAGAAGATACCCATGCAGAATGTGCATAATTTTGAAGTTGAATTTCTGCATAAACTGGAAGATCTGCATGCCGGTTTGCTCGAAAAACTGCGAAAAGGCCAGTATACCCCTGAAGTTGAACAGGAGCTTGAAACGGTGGCCAATGAGCTTATCCGCAAGTATGAAGCCAAATAAAACCGACTGAAATGCCCAGCCTGAAAGAAGTCAGAACAAGGATCGCCTCCGTTAAGTCAACGCAGCAGATTACCAGTGCCATGAAGATGGTTGCTGCTTCAAAACTGCGCAAGGCCCAGACCGGTATTCTTCAGCTGAGGCCTTATGCCGGGCAGCAGCAGAAGTTGCTCATGCAATTATCCGCCGGTCAGGGTGATGCACTGTCAGCGTTTAATTTACAGCATGATGCAAACAGGGTTTTGTATGTTGTTTTTACCTCAAACCGGGGCCTTTGCGGGGCATACAATACAAATGTGATCAAACAGGTAAGCAGCCTGCTGCTTACTGCGGCTGACGCACAGGAAGAAGCGGACCTCATTACCATCGGGCGGAAGGCGACCGAGTTTTTTACCAAAATGCCGGTCAATATTGTAGCGTCTTACGACGAACTCTATGATCAGCTGAGTTATCCGAAAAGCGCGGAGGTGGCCGATTCTTTGATTGAGTTATATCTGTCGGGGACTTATGACCGGATAGTATTTGTCTATCACCAGTTTAAAAATGCGGTAGTTCAAAAGCTATTGGTTGAGCAATTTCTGCCGGTTCAAAGCGGAAGCGCTGAATCCGGACATCATGATCAGGAGACGGAGTATATTTTTGACCCATCTCAGAAAGAGATACTGTCCGAACTGATCCCCAGGATTCTGAAGACACAGTTCTTCAAAGCCCTGCTCGACTCATGGGCTTCGGAATTAGGCGCCAGAATGACAGCAATGTCGCAGGCTACCGACAATGCCTCGGAGCTGCTGAAGGAATTGCGGCTGACCTATAACAAAGCGCGTCAGGCTGCCATCACCAAAGAAATACTTGAAATTGTCGGTGGTGCCGAAGCTTTAAAAAATGCTTAATTTCGTTGCTGATTTAACGCATAAACGTTAACCCTTAAAAAATACGATTATGATTTCGAAGAAAGTTGAAGATGCCATCAATGTTCAGATCATGAACGAAGAGCATTCATCCCGGATTTACATGGCCATGGCTTCATGGTGCGAAACCAGCGGATTTCGTGGCGCTGCCGACTGGCTCTACAAACAGAGCGATGAAGAGCGTATGCATATGCTGAAATTTATCAAATACCTGAACGACCGCGGTGGAAATGCCATCCTTTCACCCCTCGGAGCACCGGCTCCGAAGTACAAAAATCTGCTTGATGTATTTGAGCAGGTGCTGAAACATGAGGAGTTTATCACCGCTGAGATCAACAAATTGTATGAAATTTCCCTGAAGGAAAAGGATTACACCACCGGTAACTTCCTGCAGTGGTACATCAACGAGCAGATTGAAGAGGAAAG
>ERZ795048.3775-NODE-3775-length-11004-cov-11.825007_pt1 | contig 11004 bp, 7 predicted proteins | sample MGYA00375132_ERZ795048 | MGnify/ENA primary metagenome ERZ795048 (study PRJEB30177, sample SAMN05720225) | activated sludge metagenome | isolation source: Anaerobic digester | place: Hong Kong | collected 2014-12-17 ...
CGCCCTCTCCTTCATCTTCGCCATCCAGAGGTTCAGGCCCGCGCCCTTCTACGCCCTGGACGAGATCGACATGTTCCTGGATGGGGCCAACGTGGAGAGGGTGGCCAAGCTGATCAAGGGGATCGCCGAGATGGCCCAGTTCATCGTGGTTTCCTTACGAAAGCCGATGATCCAGGAAGCCAAGTACGTGGTCGGGGTGACCATGCAGGAGAACAACATATCCACAGTTACGGGGGTGTGTCTGAACTGAGCTCCGTCCTCGAGGTCCTGGACCTTCCCGAAACCTTCGGCCTGGAGCCGGACCCGGTCCAGGTCCTGCTGGACCTGGCCAGGAAAGGGGAGATCGACCCCTGGGACGTGGACCTCGCCCAGGTGACCGAGAAGTTCCTGGAGCGGATCGAGGCGATGGGGGACCGAGACCTCCCCGCCCTGGGCAGAACCCTCCTTTACGCCAGCATCCTCCTCCGGATGAAGTCCGACTCCATCGAGGAGGGGGAGGAAGAGCCCGAGGAGGACCTCTTCGACCAGTTCGACGACGAGCCCGTCTTCAGGAGGCGGACAGTCGAGGGCCTCCCCGCCCCGCCCATAAGGAGAAGGACGAGACGGCCGGTCACCCTGGACGAGCTGATTGCTGAGCTTAAGAGGGCCGAGACCGTCGCCGGAAGGAAGGTCGGAAAGGCGAGGGAGAGGCCCGAGCCGACGGTGGAGGAGGCGATGGAGCGGGCCCACGAGGAGGGGATCGAGGACCGGATCCGCTCTCTTCGGGGGAAGATCTTCGAGATGCTCGGGACCGCGGATCGGGTCTCCTTCTCCGACGTCGGCGAGGGCGACATTTTGAACTACGTCTCGGTTCTGTTCATGGCCGGCAGGAGGGAGATCTGGCTTGAGCAGGAATCCCTCTTCGGCGAGCTATTTATACGCAGGCACCCCGACGGGAAGGGAGAACCGTCGGCGTGAGGTGTATCTGATTTGTCATCTGAGGACGAGGACCTGGCGGCAGTGGTGGAGGCCGCCCTCTTCGCAGCCGGAAGGCCCCTCTCGATCGGGGAGATCGCGGAGCTGACAGACCTTCCAGCCAGGACCGTCAGGGCTCTGGCCGAGGGGCTGGTCCGGGAGTACTCCGAGAGGGGGGGCGGGATCGAGGTGAGGGAGTTTGAGGACCGGTTCGTGATGCAGGTCCGATCCTCCGTCGCCGACCGGGTGAGCAAAGTCGGCCCGAAGGAGCTGGAGGCGCCGCTCCTTCGAACTTTGGCCATCATCGCCTACAACCAGCCGATAGCCCAGAGCGAGCTTGCAAGGCTCCGGGGAAACAAGAGCTACGGCCACGTCAAGGAGCTGGAGGACCTGGGGCTGATCCAGGCCGAGAAGGAGGGGAGGACGAAGATCATCACCACCACCAAGAGCTTCGCCGAGTACTTCGGCCTCGACTTCGACGACCCCGACTTCGTCAAGAGGGTGATGAGGGAGAGACAGAGGCTCGGGGTCACCCCCATGTACAGGAGCCTCGCCGAGCGGATGGGCCTGGAGTTCGCCGTGGTCAACCCCTACAACCCTTACAAAAACGACATCCAGGCCATGAAGAGGCTGGACATTCTGGTCATCGCCCCAGGCTACCAGGAGAGGGCGAAAGAGCACTTTTCAGGGGAATTGATCGAGGCGTCCATCCGGACCTTCACCCAGCTGGGAGAGAGCATCAACCTGATCGCTGAGAAGGCGGTGAGGTTTGATCGAGAGAAGACCCAGGCCCTTCTGGCGGAGATCGACACAATCCTCGTGGAATACAGGGAGAGGGCCAGGGGAGCCGGGCCGATCAGGCCCCTCTCCCCCATGATCGAGGAGATCGCCCTGGACCTCGCCATCCCCACCGGCGAGAACGGGATCTCCGCCGCCCCCGACTACCTGGAGATCGAGGCTGAGATCCAGGTTCCGACCCACCAGCCCTACGAGATGGACATCGTCGAGAGGATCAGGGAAAGGTACGAGGCTCTCCTCAACGGCTGAGGCATCTGCCCTCCAATGGGTATCTACCCTCTGATGGCGTCCGTCCTCACGATCCCTCATCCTCTTGGTGACCACCCAAGTATAATCCGTGCCAATTGTGGATCCATACGTCGCCCGTTCCGGCGTTGACGCTGAGCATCCCCTCGATCTCGCCGCGGCCAAAATCGAAGGTGTAGTAGCCTGGGAACGACGACGATCCGACCACCTCCGAGCCGGGGAGGTACTCCGAAAGGAAAGACTGGGCCAGATCTCTTGCGCTTTCCAGGTTATATCTTGAAGGTTCAGAGCTTGCTTGCCACAGACCGAATCGGGAGTTCCAGGCCATGTTCGGTCCCGGCTCCGGATAGACTGCCCCTGAGTATCTGTCCGCCAGGATCTCGGCTAGACCTTCACCCGTCTTCGAGTCCACGACCTGGGCGTAGTAGTTATTGCTGAAGGCCATGAAGTCCTTTAATTCGACCTCGTCGCCGAACTCGGCCGCAAAAGTCGAAAGAAGACTTCTCGCCTCATCTTCAGATATCGGCACTTCATCCGGGAAATAGAGGGCCATCATCCCCATTCCACTCCATCCCTCACCCATCATCCCCGAGTAATATCTGCGGCCGAATCCGTCCATCATGCTGCGGCCCATCGCCTCGGACCCGGATCGACCGTACCCGGAACCGCTGAGATCGCCCATCATCCCGGGTCCACCGACTCCATACCCGGTGCCCTGCCGGCTGTTTGGACCAAAGTCATCTCTTCTGATCTCCAGGACCAGGAGCGCGAGGAGGATGACTATTATGATGCCTGCAGCGATCAAAAGGTTCTTGTTGGAGTTGTCAGCCATGATCTATCGTCCTCCGAGAAGATCTACCTCAGGCCGATCGAGAGCTTCGGCCCGTATTATCATTGCATCGCAACTTATTTTAGTTTTTGGATCGATTTTGGAACATGGAAATGCATATTTGATATTAGCTGCTGTACATCGGGCCAGGTGATGAGAATATGACGGAAAAGGCGGTTTTGAAGAACTGCGATCGCTGCGGCCGCGAATTTCCGGCCGAGGATCTGATCGAGGAGGGCGGAAGCCAAATTTGTGAGAACTGCTACATCAGCGCCCACTCGAAGATCAAGGTCTGCGATCCCTGGGCGGTCCGGTCCAAGAAGATCCTGAGGGAGAAAGCGGGCCTCGTCGGGGCCGAGGGGCTGACCGACCTCCAGAAGGAGCTCTACGATTTCATCGTCTCCAGGGGCGGGGCCACCAGGGAGGAGATCGCCAAAAAGTTCGACCTCCCGGCCGAGGAGCTGGAGAACCAGTTTGCGATCCTGAGGCATTGCGAGCTGGTGAAGGGGCAGAAGCGGGAGGACGGGGTCTACATCGTCGCCTTTGAGGTCTGAGGATATTTTGGTGGCCCAGGATGGATGAAGATACCCTTGACGATCTCGCCTGCTGGTTCTCCGGCTACGTGAAGGCCTTCAAGTCCGGCGATCCCGAGAAAGACAGAAACATCCTCCTGAAGGAGGAGCACACCGCCCGCGTTCGCCGGGAGATCCGGGAGATCGGCCTGGCGCTCGAACTAGCCGACGACGACCTCCGCCTGGCGGAGGCGATGGCCTTATTCCACGACCTCGGACGCTTCCCCCAGTACGCCCGGTACAAAACCTTCTCCGACCGCCGATCCTGCGACCACGCCGCCCTCTCTGTGAAAGTCCTCCTCGACAACGGGGTTTTGGATCGGCTCGACCCATCGGAGCAGGAGCTCATCCTCAAGGCGATATCCTATCACAACCGAGCCAGCCTCTCGGAGGAGGAGTCGGCCCGGTGCCTTTTCTTCTCCAGGCTCCTCCGGGACGCCGATAAATTGGACATCTGGGCCGTCCTCCTCGACTACTACGGCCGGCGAGAGACGGAGGGATATCGGAACGAGGCTCTGGAGCTGGACCTTCCCGATGATCAGGGGATCAGCGAGGAGGTCCTTCGCGACATCATGGCCGGGGAGATCGTGAAGCTCGCCGGCGTCAAACGGCTCAACGACTTCAAGCTCCTCCAGGCGAGCTGGGTCTTCGATCTGAACTATCGGCCCGCTCTGGTGGCGGTGAGGGAGAGGGGCTACCTCGATGAGACCCGGAAGTTTCTCCCCCGGTCCGAAGAGGTCGATCGGCTCATCGATCACCTCAAATCCAGCCTCGAAGAGAGGATCGGGGCGGATAGATAAGCCTCCAATGGCCCGCGAGGATTCTGCTGGCCTCCATTCCGGGCTCGAAGAGGGGATGGGGCGGAAGGTGGCCGAGGATGAGGATCGGCCCAATGGACGAGTTCTTTTCAACCGGCGATTCTTATTCAGCCCGGATGGAGTTCGCACTTTCCTTCCCTCTTCCCGAGGGCCGCGAGATACTCCAGCACCGCCAAGACGAAGGCGGCGTGGGACCAGGTGAGGGGCAGAACCGACCTCGGGCTGCCGTCGTCGGCCACCTGCTCCGGCAAGAGGCCCGTGGTGGGGTGGGCATGGTCCGCGCACCACTTGATCAGCTCAAGGCTTCTCTGGAAGTTGCCCACCGCCGCGTGCCACTGGGCCAGCCACAAAGTGCAGATGATCCAGCTGTTCATCCGCCCACCGTACTCGTCTCCTCCGTAGCGAGCCACCCCACCCGAGGGCCTCGACAGCTCCCTCTCCACCGCCTCCATCGTCCTTGCCACCCGCGGATCGTGGGCGGGGAGAACCCCGAACCACCAGACCGCGAAGAGGGAAGAGTCGAGGGCCGGGTCCTCGACCCCCCGCCGAAACCGTCCCAGCCGATCGTCGTAAAGCCGGTCGATGATCGCCGATCTGACCCGGTCGGCCCCCGCAGACCAGGCCTCGTAATGGTCATCGTCTCCCAGAGCGAGGGCCAGCTCCGCCGCCCCTGAGAGGCCGGCGTAGACGGTGCAAGCGCTGTAGGTATAGACCCCCTTCCTCTCCTCCCAGAGGTCGAAGCTCGATTTCGGGAGGCCGGAGTCGTCCAGGGTCCGGAGGAGCCAGCCCGCGGCCGGGGAGGCGAGGGAGCCGAAGTACCTACCGGCGGTCCAGACATTCCTTGCGGAGAGCCAGTTGAAGAAGAGGGCGAATAGGGGCAGGCCCGTCTCGTCGATCTGGATCATGGGCACCGGGTGCCAGGTGGACCCGAAGTCCCCGGCCGGGGTGTACTTGTGGAGGAAGTAGCCCCGATCGGTGATCACCCTCTCCAGGAAGCCGAAGACCTCACAGCTGAGATGATGGTAGCGGGCCCGGTCCAGGGCGATGGCCGCCCAGGAGGCGTCCCGAGGCCAGCAGTAGGAATAGAGGTCGGCTCCGAACTGCCGGATCTCAGAGTCGGAGGAGGCGATCACCGATCCGTTCACGTCCATGTGGGCCACGGTGGCGATGAGACTGCGGTAGAAGATCTCCCGGACCCTCTCAGGGAGGCGGTCCATCAGGGCCGCCTCGGGGAGGCCGGAGATCCGCTCCAGAAACGAGTTCCAGAAGTTGAAGGATTTCCTGTAGAGGCTCGTCCCCCCTCCCCTCTTGACCCGCTGGTGGGATCTCATCACGCTCTTGTAGCTCTTTCCGAAGACGATCCAGAGGTGGACCCTCCTCGACTCTCCAGGCAGAAGATCCGAGATCGTCCAGCCCAGGGTCGAGTCCACCGACCCGTGGGCGACGGGGTTTCCGCTGAGGTCCCTCCCGTCCATGATCTCCCTCCAGGTACCCTCCATCCCTCGCCACTCGGCAGTCCCCGCTGCAAACTTGTCGAACTTCGGTCGGCTCCCGTGGAGGATGTACCGATCGCGCTTGTAGTGGATCAGAACGTCCCGGTCCACCACCGCGGTCTCACCTATCTTGTTCTCCAGGAGCCTGTAGTTCTGGTTGGAGAATAGCCTCAGATCCCTCTTCGCCGATGAGACGTTCTCCACCTCAAAGCTCCGTGAGAAGACGTTGGAGGAGGGATGGACCGCGTCGGTCGAGGTGACCCTTATCCCCAGGGCGGGATTGAAGAAGACCGTCTCCCCGATGTTCGATATGAGGCCGAAGAAGAAGCCCTCTTCGTCGGGTGCGGGATCTTTTGCCAGGACCTGAGATCCCCTCAAAAACTCTGCGCGAAATCCCGACTTATACCTCTGGTGGGAGCTCCAACCCTCAAACCAGCTGCATCGGCCGGGGTCCGTCAGGTCGCAGATTCCCGCTCTGACCGAATGGCCGTGGTTCTCAAGGCCGACGAAGGGGAAGTAGACGTCTCTGATCGTTCCCTTTTCGTCCTCACAGATCAGAATCCTGCCGTTTCCGAGCACCAGAGGTCTCGTCAAATCCATCTCCTCCAGGGGCGGATGGATCAACTTTTATCGACCGCCTTATTTTAACCTGCCCTCCCCGATCAGCCCTCCGACCGGCGATGCGATCCGGCGCGAACCTGAAAATTAATCTTTTATATCAGTAAGTGGCATTTAATAGTTCAGGGAGATTGTTAGCATGAAGGCGATTGAGTTCTTGGCGGCCGCATTGATCATCGGCCTATTCTCCGTCTCGCCGTCCCTAGGAGTGGACGAAGAGACCGCTTCGCCCTTTGGAGAGGACTGGCCCTTGTTGGGCGATGAACTGGATTTTGGCGACGATTTAGTCTGGGAGATCCCCGGAGATGAACCCTCTGACGATAATGTCTCCGGCGATAATGTCTCCGGCGATAATGTCTCCGGCGAGATGGTCTCTGACGATACCGTCTTCGGTGAGATTTTCTCCGGCGAGATGGTCTCTGACGATACAGTCTCTGTGGTTGCCGTCTCCGATGATGAGGTCTCGGAGGACCAGATCTCCGACGAGGCCTCGGATGGGAGCGCCGATGTCGATGACTGGGTCATCGACGAGGGCTTCTACAGCGATTACGCCGGATCTGAGGGTGAGGAGTTCGGATGGGGAGATACCATCGACCATCCTGGGATGCCCGGTCCTCAGGAGAACGCCCTCTGGATCGTCTTTCCCTACAGCACCAACGTGCGGACCACAAAGCTGGTCATACAGAAGGGGAGGTACGCGAAGGAGCTGATCATTCCGGGGATGGACGGGAAGTTGACCATCACCGAGCTGAAGCCCGACGGGACCAGACATACTTACGTTCCGGACTGGGGGGTGAAGGCGCGAAGGGCTTATCACGTCTGGTTCAGTGCAGATTCGGCGGGCGACTACTCCGTCTGGTACGAGGTCCAAAACGAGTTGACGGGCGTCATCACCAGGAGCAATATCATCAGGTACAGAGTCTTTGAGAACCTGGCCGTCGTCGTCCCCAACGAGTGCAAGTGCAGAAACGAGACCGCCACCCTGAGGGCGCTGGCTTCGGGCTGCGCAGATCCCCGCTACCAGTGGTATAGGGGATCGTCCACCGAGACGGGAGAGATCATAGTGGGGGCCACCTCCAGCACCTACATCATAAGGAACGCTCAGGAGAGCGACGCGGGCTACTACACCTGTAATGTGACCTGCAACGGATACGCCGACGAGGACACCTGCCAGCTCCGGGTTTGCACCAGGGACGAGGGAGGAAACGAGTGCAAAGGAAGATACTGGACCGGCAATTGAGCCTATCTCTTCCACCGCGAGTTTACAGAAGATGCCATGACCCGATCAGGCCATGGCAAATTCCTCTTTTTCCCAGGATCCTTTCAGCCGAACTCCAGCTTGCACTCTTCTGCCGCTTCCACCATGTAGGCCACCCCCGGGGTCAGGGGCTCGTTCTTCTCAATATTGACCCATCCTCCGTCCCGATAAGTCCAGAGGAAGGCGGAGACTATCCCCTCATCGACGGCCTCGGAGTATGAATATCGCCTGTGGTTCGCCCTCACCGTGACGTTGGTGAGGAAGACGGTCTGGTTTTTGGGAACTCCCACCAGGTTCCAGCCCTGATAAAGCTCCACCGCATAGGGAAGGTCCACCGGCTTTCCGGCGATCTCCAAAGAGAAGCTCTCCAGCCCGTCTATGATGTACCCTCTCCCCGGCACCAGGTCGGTCACGTTGACGGCGTGGTCGTCGTTGATGGTGTAGTTCCAGCCGTCTCCTGCGATGGTGAATATCCCTCGATAGCCCTTCTCATCCAGAAGCCTGGAGACGGAAGGGTCCTTCGGGGCGAGGTGGAGGGAGAAGGGCGTCCAACCCACCGAGATGTTGACGACCTGGACCTCCCCCGGGATCAGTCTGTACTCAACGGTGAAGGTCCTCCCCTCGCCCAGGGCGGGGCTGAGAACCGGCCAGGTCACCCGCTTGTGAGATTCGATCAGCTCTTCGCCGTGCCAGACCGCCCGCCCTTTCTCCTTCACCACGATCTCCTCGGCGTCCAGGGGGAGGATCACCTCTCCCATCAGGGCGGGGGGTGAGTTGAGGCTCAGGTAATCGTCCGACGAGTCCTCGACGATCCAGTAGATCCAGTCGCTACACCACTCCGATGTGGGGGTGATGGTCACCGATACATCGTTTGTGGCGTTCGATTCGGTGAGGTTCGAGGTCTCGACCGAATAGGGCAGCTCCGGAGTCTCGGGGATCGCGGGTCTGAAGGCGGGATCTCCCAGCAGGGTGAAGACGTTTATGGTCTGGTTGAGCATCTCCTCCACGGAGATATCCCAGATCTGGGATTCGTCGATCTTCTCAAGATCGATCCCCTCGGTGGCCAGGATCTTCGATGCGTAATGGTTGTTGGCGGCCATTATCGCCTCGCCGATGGTGGCGTTCTCGAAGACCAGGGCCTGATGCATCCTTCCCACATAGTCGTCGGAGACGAAGATCCAGGAGTTGGCGGCAGGACCGGCGTAGTTCACGCCCCCCGCCTTGAGAAATGCCAGGGCCATGGAGTCCTCCAGCCTCATGGGGATGTAAATCTCGATCCCGTCTCTGTAGGGGAAGATCTGCCCCTTCAGCCTGGAGGTGAGGCAGGCCGAGGTTGTGGTGGTCTGAGGGGCCAGGGTAAGCTGCTTGACCTGCTCCTCGTCCAGAAGCTGATCCATCAGGGACCAGACAGAAAGCTGCCAGCCCCATTCGACCCCATGGTAATCGAAGTAGACGATGTTCTCGCCGCTGTTCATCTTCGAGGATACCCTCTGGTAGGTTGCCTCCTCCCAGTGGAGGTTCTCGGCGTCGATTCCCGCAGACCTCAGGTACTCTCCGATCCGCAGCGGTATCGGCGACGCGGGCCAGGTGGGAACGTCGGCAGGCGACGATATAATCAGGGAGGAGTTTCTCCAGTCGCCTCCAATCCTGTCGTAAGCGAGGGTTCTGGCGGCCACCTGGGAAGCATCGTAGACGCTCAGTCCCATCATCCTCCCCGAGGCCACGTCCTGGTAGCCGTCGTCGTCGAGCTGGATGGTGTAATCGCGGTACAGGTCGTACTCGAAGATCCAGGATTCCTGCCTATCTCCCGTGGATATGAAGGGAAGAGATCCGGGTCCGCCCACCACGATCAGGTACTCCGGCGAGATCTCCAGCTCGTCGACCAGGGTCTGGAGATCCTCCTCCACCTCCGACGGATCGAGGTTCTGGGGATCGGTTGCAGCGTCGACGAGGATCCCTCCCCTCGCCCCGGCCATCTCCGCCGAGATGAGGGATATCTTGGGGATCTTGGTGAAGCTGAAGGCGGTCACGTTGATGGGGCCGGCGGCAGATCTGACCCTCACGGTGAAGTTATCGGTCCTGTGATCCATCTCGCCATAGCTCCAGGCCTCGAGATTGAAGGTCCAGGTTCCCGGCCTTCCGAAGAGGATGGTGGCGTTGGAGACCTTCCCCGGCCGGCTGCTGTAGAAGTAGAGGCTATCTTCGCTCCCGTCGGGGCTGCGGTAGTTGAGGATCACGGTGCTCAAATCTCGGGTGACATCCCAGGACAGATCGATCCATCCCGGCGAGGTGACGGCGGGATAGGTTATGTTGACGAATGGGCCGTCGGCAGCGCCATCACCCTCTTCGTCGCCCTTTTTGTCATCGTCCTGGTCATCGTCTTCGTCCTCATCGTCTTCATCCATGCCCCGATAGGTGACCCAGATCCCGCCGTCCAGGGGCTGGGTCCATCCGGCGTCCAGGGCGTGGAGGATCAGCACCTCCAGATTCAGGGATGCGTACTCTTTGGGCCCCAGCTGGTCGACGGTCCAGTTCAGCCTCGTCCCGCTGAAAAAGGAGCTCTCTGCGGTCGGCTCCTCCCCCGTCAAGGGATCGACGACCTCGACCTTTCCGGATGCGGAGCTCCACCAGGCTACGAGCCTCGCGGGGAGGAAAAGGTCGGTCAGGTCCACATCCTTCAGGACCTCATCCCCGTCGTTCTTGAGGGTTATCTTGAGCCGGACGATCTCGCCCTCCTGATCGGAGGGGATCTCGGCGGGATTCGCTTCAACTTCGAGGACCAGGTCTTCGTCGATCTCCGTCCTGGCCAGCACCGATTTCGGTTTCGGGGCGAGGAGGGAGAGGTCGCGAGAGTTGGTCAGGACCACCGAGGAGACCTCGTCCCCCCGGGCCCTCATCTCCCGGACCAGAAGCTCGTTATTCCCCTCAAGGATGGTCAGGTTGAGGTTCGATAGCCTGGATCTGACCGCGTCGGATATGGGCCCCACGGTGATCGCCGTCGTCGCCCCCAGGCGGAGCAGGTCGTCTTCGGTGGAGTTGGAGAGCTCGCCATCGACGAAGAGGACCGGCCAGTTGAGGTAAGAGGCTATGGCCGCCCCGGTGAGGCCGGCGCTGTAGTTGTCGCCCACCAGGACCGCTCCGGGGGAGCTGTTCCACTTCGAGGCGATCTTCGAGGCCATCTCAAAGCTGTCATTATACTTTATCACCGAATCACAGTCCCAGAATACTTCGCCTATGCCCAGAGTCCTCCCCTCCAGCCGGTTCATGAGCCATTGGACCGAGGGGGACGGAGGCTGAAGCTCCGACCAGAAGGGGGTGTAGACGACGTCGTATTCGAAGACCATCCCGGAGGCTCCGGCCTCGGCCAGATCTTCGATTTGGCCGACGGCACCCTCCACGTTCTGGGTGGATATGGTGT
>ERZ795048.3778-NODE-3778-length-10991-cov-39.104334_pt1 | contig 10991 bp, 13 predicted proteins | sample MGYA00375132_ERZ795048 | MGnify/ENA primary metagenome ERZ795048 (study PRJEB30177, sample SAMN05720225) | activated sludge metagenome | isolation source: Anaerobic digester | place: Hong Kong | collected 2014-12-17 ...
AAATCGTACCGGCTATAGCTCTTTACCGCCAAGGTCGCAAAGGATTTCGCAAAGTTCGCAGAGGATTACCAAACATTGAGTCTCGTTGATTTCACTGCGGTTAATTCTTCTTAGATAAATCGTACCGATAATAGTTCTTTACCGCCAAGGTCGCAAAGGATTTCGCAAAGTGTGCACAACTCAAAACTCATCACTTAATAAAAAATCGGATAAGTAATAATGCTTAATACCACCTATTGTTTCTTTCCAAAACTCATCCATGGTTACAACAAACTTGGGGTATTGATCTCTAATATTCATAAGTGTTAAAAATTCACGGTTTACAGTATTTTCATTTTCGAGTTTGTATGCTACTTGAATATATATTTTCCCTCCGTTTTTTTCTGTAACAAAATCAATTTTTCTTTATTGGCTTTTAAAATAATCAGCAACATTTTTCCCTGAAAAAGTATTTCCAATATTTAGAAAAACATATTTGATTACACGCTCCAGAAGTTCTACATCTCTAATTTATAACGATGAACAGTATCACGCAGAATATATCAGACTTTTGAAATTAATATATATTATGTTGTCTTCTTTTATCCCTTTACTAATCAGTCTATTTAAAAATAGTTTAAGCACTGATGACCTACCACTCCTACGTATTTCAGTTATTACTTTGATTAACGGATGGTCAGTAAAAACCTCTATGTGTTGTAAATATGCCTCTCTTATTATCATATTATTTTTGGTTATAGGCACAAATACAATAAATATTTTAATAAGTTTATAGTTATAGGCGAAATAATTATTTTTAATGTGTAATTATCGGTATCTAAATGTATTCGTAGCAAATGAAACAGAGAGTTAATAAAATACGGTTAACCTATTTCAGGCATTTATAGTGCCTTTAATACAATATCTGATTTTAAGAAATACCTATAATTCAAATTCTAACAAGGTGATACGGTTGGATATAATATTGATTGCCATCATTATCTATAAGATTTCTATTCACGATATAACTAATGTTCAAATCATTCTTTTTTCCAAATTCGCTTATAGCTCGAATCTTTTTATGTTTCTTAAAATATTTAAATTTAGCTTCAATTGCGTTTAGTTCATTATTTTCATTTACAATAAAATCAATTTCAGTATTATCTTGTGTCCTGTAATAATTAATACTAGGTAGTTTATGATTTCGCAATAATTGTAGAAATACATAATTTTCGAAAATAGCTCCATTATCTACTCTAACATCAATATCATTAAAGCTATTATAAACTACATTACGCAAACCAATATCACAAAAAAATATTTTTTTCATCTTAGTTATTTCTTTTCTTGAATTGCTTGTATAGGGACTTATAAGATTAATTATAAACATCTGCTCTAAAATATTAATATATTCTTCACATTTTCTATATGAAAGTTGTATTGTATTTGATATTTCATTAATATTTATAAGATTAGAGATTTGGGATGACAATAAACGCAATAGCTTATTAAAGGCGACAAAATCTACATTATTAATATATTGCCGAATATCTTTAAGCAAATAGGTTTGATAAATGTCGTTCAATAGTTCCTTTTTTTCTTTATAATCAGCTGCTAAAGCAATTTTAGGCAAACCTCCATAAGTAAGATGTTCATTTAAATAAACTCGTAACTGAGGAAATAAAACAACAGAATCTTCACTAATTTTAAGTTTGGTTATTATATTGAAAAATTCTGCATCTTTAAATTTAATGAATTCATAAAAGTTTAACGAATAAACTGGAATAAGTCTTATTCTGCCTGCAAGAGACTCTTCAACTTTTTGGATAATATTTAAACTCGAACTTCCACTACATAAGATTTTTAGTTTTTTGTATTTATCAACTAATAGTTTTAATTGCAGTGATATATTATTTATAAATTGAAATTCATCAACTACTAATAAACCCTCGACATTAGTGTTCATGTTTATCATTAGATATTGCTCGATTGTACTGAAATTTTGGAATATTTGAGCAATTTCGGGATTTTGACCGTTAAGCCAGAGATATTCTTTATCTTTAACAAAAATCTCCATTAAACTAGTTTTGCCAACCTGTCTTGCACCTATCAATACTACAATTGGATTATATTCAAATCCGGAAACAATTTTATTTAAATAGTCTTCTCTAACAATCATAAGTCGATATTTTTGCAAATATAGTTAAAATTATCGACTTAATTTTAAATTTGATAAGAATATTATTGGAATTTTGACTAATCAAACTCACAACTCTCCAATACCCGCCTTTTTCAGAACTAATTCTTTCTAAAATATTTAACATCTTCAACTTTTCAATATCTCTCTTAATTGTAATTTTTTGATTATTATTTATAATTCTAATTATTAGTTTTAATAGTTATCCAAAAAGCATCTGAAAATTCAAAACTGCATAAATTCCCATTCTATTGTCAATGAATACACAAGATTATAGACAAGTTTATCATAAATAATGGAAAAATATGGAATTGGATTCCATAAAATTCGTGTATTTGCATTATGATTAAAAGAAATATTACCCCTAGATTATTAAAGTTGGCCTCAATGTTTAAAGCCGTGGCTGTTACAGGACCCCGTCAATCGGGCAAGACAACGCTTGTTAAATCTGTTTTCCCTAATAAACCCTATTATTCTTTGGAAAATCTTGATAATATGCAGTTTGCGAACGAAGATCCCAGAGGTTTTTTACAACAATTTCACGATGGTGCTATTTTAGATGAAGTGCAACGTACACCTTTACTGTTTTCTTATTTGCAAGAAATTTTAGATAACAAGAGTAAACCGGAAGAGAGATAGATTTGATTATTGATAAAACCACCGAATTTGTACCGGTAGAAATTAAATACGGAAAAACAATACAAAATGAGTTTTTTAAGAACTTGAGATATCTATTAAAACTCTCGGGAGAAAAGCAGGGAAAAATAATATATGCCGGAGATACTAATCAGAGACGGTCTGAAGGTATTAATATTCTTAGTTGGAATAATTATAAATCATTTTTTTAATAAAATTAAAACAGGTTTTATGGTCGGTACAAATATTAATGTTTCAAAAAGAATTACAAAGAGAGCGACCTTGGATACTTCTGTATAACGATGACTTAACTCGGAGTGAAAGCCCTCACAATATAAAGCAAAGCGAATTGAAAAAATGAAATAACAAAACCTAATTTAATTGTCAACCGTAAGGGGTATAGAAAAAAGATTTAGCATTAATTGTATTTCGTCTATACATATAGTTTTTTCCTGATTAGCACTAACCAGTAATGACGGCTCGTTCATTTTTGCTAAATCATCTCGGTTTTGTAAATCAAGGTATAAAAAGGAACTAAGGTCTTTTGCTACCATTTTTGCAAGAGTAGATTTACCACATTGTTGTGGACCCAAAATTACAACAGTAGGAAAAATATCTAGATACTGTAATAGCTTGCTTCTTGATTCTCTATTAATCAATTTGTGCATATTGCAAATCGCGTTTTCAATTTACACAAATTCACAATACTTTTTGTATTATACAAAATTTACCATAAACTTTCACACTGTTGTGTTTTTTCGATCCCTTTTATTAGGATTTTTGTTAATTGAGAATAAAAACAACCAATTAAAAAACTTACCACATCTTAAAAAAGGACCAAAGTATAAAATAAATAATAAAGGAAACTATTTGTAAGCCAATTACAAACATTAAAACGTAATCCTTCTTTTGCATATTGTGCTTATTTAATAATTCTCGAATAAACAACTGCAATGATATTAAAAACCAAATATAACCTGTTACAGCTACTTGCCAACCAAAATTACCATGACCTGCCCTAGGTCCGGTTTCGTATATACTGTATTTAATCATTAATGCAACAAATAATAAGCTTAGTATATAATGCAATAATTTATTAAATTTAATTTTATTAAAATAAAGTACTAAAAACAATAAAGGAAAAGCATAATTTGAAATGAATCGTACAATAAAATAGAAAATATTTTCTAAGTCATAGAAATAGTATAATAGCTTTATTTCAACCGTGGACTGCTGACCTGTTTTAGCAGGGATATAAGTATAATAGAATAAGTATTGTGATCCTATTAATAATAATCCGAAAATTACAGGAATAAGTGATATAAAGAACTGTTTTTTAAATCGATATTCATAAAAAGAAAATAATGGAAAAACAACGCAAAAAACAAAGAAAAAAGATGGCTTAGCAGCAATGTTCAAAAAAACTAATAAAATAAGTATCCATATCGTTTTACTCTGAGTTGTACCCTGTAAAAATTTGTAAGATTCAAAAAACAACAACAATGCAAAAGGCATTAGAAAAATGGTTGTACCATTATGCCATACATTTATTCCCGTACTCATTACTCTGGGTATAACTGGATAAATTATCAAAGGATAAACAAAGACAGATATTAATGCACCAATTTTTACCATTAATTCATCATTATTATTTGAATGAATTAATCTAAAAGAGTAATAATGTGCTATAATATATTTAAACAAAATAGCTAAGCTTAGCAAAACAATTGCAACACTTATTAATATATAAATATTGGTATTAAAAAAAGAAAAAACAGCCACAGATAATGCAAAAAGAAAGCGTCCTGAAATTCTACCTTTTTCTATAATGCCAAGTGCTCCACGTGTATGGGTTGGTATATCTGACATGGCAGAGTTAAAATATAAAAAAGCAATAAAAAGCAAAACTAAAGAACCAAATAAAACAAGATTAAAATACTTGTTCGATACAATTTTTAACACCTTAAACTGTTCAAAGTACTTATACTTTTTATAAAAAAACATAAAAATTAAAATGTAAAACAGGTAAATTGACCAAATTATTATTGTTTGTGTGTCCATATAAAATATAAGTCGTTTAAATTAGAGCCTTAGCTTTTGATACATATCTGATATCCGACTTTTTCCTGAAATGAATTTATTGGTCGAATAGTCTCTCCATCATCATAATACCACTCAAAATATATAGCATTATCAGAAACTTCATGTATTTTTTTGTTCATAAATTGATTAGGAGGACTAGTGAAAAACTTAAGCTCTGAAATAATGTTTTTGGACAAGGGCATAAAATCATTTTTATTTGGTTCAATTCCCCTGATGTGATTCAATACTATCTTAAAAAAATCTGGACCTCCCATTTGTTTTATTAAATTCCATAAATGGCAGCCATCAAAGCGGGGTGTTATTTCAATAACCTTTACTTGTCTGTTTGGTGTAATTTTTAGTTGATAATATGCTGGACCATTGATTATACCAAGATGCTGGGCTGTGTCGTGCACCAAGTTCTCAATCGCACTTTCAGGTATTTCTTTGGTTACAGGGTACAGATGTTTCTTAATGATACCGCCGGGGTAATTATCAAAGCTTATACGTTCTGTTATAAAATAGAAAATAGGTTTGCCATTTAGTAAATATGTATTGACAGATATCTCAAAGCCTTCTACAAATTCTTCAATAATTCCTCTGCAAGATGGTGAATATGCAATAGCTGTTTTTAATGCTTTATGTAACTTTTCCTTGTTCTCAACCTTGGTTATTCCTCTCTGCCCCTGACTATCGACAGGTTTTACTATTGCAGGAAATATATCCCAAGTCTCAACATCTTTAATACTATCAATATGTGTAAAAGCAACATTATAAATACCTGCCTTAAGAGTTTGTAGTGTATTGCGTAGCTTAGTTTTATTATTACATATTATTGCTGTATCTTTTTGCAGGAAATTGTGATTTTTAAGCAATGAAGCAATTTCAGTTACAACCGGCATTGCAAGGTCGCTACCAACACTATAGATGTAATCAATATTATTGCTTAAGACAAAACTTTTAACTCCTTCAATATCTTTTATATCTATTATCTCAAAATGATTAGCATATTTTATTCCCCGTCCTTCGTTGCGATAACTGCAAGCAAAAACTTCAAATCCAAAATCCCTACAGTATTTAATAAAGTCAACCTGTGCATTACCAACCCCTAAAACTAATATTCTTTCCATTTCTGGCATTTTTACTTTTATTTAGCTTTCTGATGAAACCATATCGCGAATTCCCGGCTTTTGTATCCCTTTAATTATACGTAACAGATATTCACCAATAAATCCAAGTGTTAAAAGATTTAAGCCACCTAGTAATCCTGTAAGAGCAATTATTGATGTGTATCCTGGATATGAAAGACCAAAAAATATTTTTCTTATTACGGTAAATAATACAAAAAGTATAGTTACAAAAAAGGCTATAAATCCGATAAATCCCATAATCTTTAAGGGCAGCGATGAAAAATTGATGTAATTATTGAGCGTGAGACTCATTAATTTTCTGAGCGTATAGTTACTCTTACCGTAAGCACGCTTGTGGTGTTCTACACTTATGTTTTTAATGCTATGTGTGTAAAAAATAATTAAACTAGACACCGATGGCATCGCATTATAGTTTGAAACAATACTTTCAGCAATGCTTTTTTTGAATATTCTAAAACTAGACTTTACTAGCCCTTTGGGTTTTTTTAAGAAAAAGTTATCAAGTTTCGCAATTAAAAAGCTACCAAAGTTTCGCCAAAAATGGTGTTTTCTTCTTTCGAAAGGTGGAATGGCAAAAACAGCATCTAAATTCGGGTTTTCTATCATTGCGTCAATCAGCTTTGGTATTTCGCTTACCGGATGCTGTAAATCGTCATCCATTGTGATTACATATTCCCCTTTTGCATAACTTAAACCAACTATCAAAGCCAAATGTTGCCCTTGATTCTTACGTAATGTTATCACTTTTACAAAATCATTGATGCTGCTTAACGACGATAAAACCTTGCTGGTTTCTTCGTAAAAAGGGCTGTCGTTAACAAAGATTATTTCAAATTTTAATTTGTGATTTTGTTGCAGAACTTTAAATTGCTTTACAATTTCTTGCAAGCTTGATGCACTTTTATAAACCGGTATTACAACTGAATAATTCATTCTTTCATTTATATGTTACAACAAAACCTGATTCTGAAAAATATTTGCAAATATTATGAAAATTTACTCATATCAACAAATGCCGAAGATAAATCGTATTTAGCACTCCATCCCAATTCTCGTTTTGCCTTGCTTATATCCATTTTATAAATATTTTCGTCTGCTTTTGTTTCTTTATTAAAAATAATTTCTGACTTGTTTCCATAAACTTTATTTATAGTATGTGCAAGTTCATCAAAGCCATAAATATTTTTCATGCCGATATTATAAATTCCTTTTAGCTCCGGCTTTAACAATGCCGCTTTGATTGCCGCAACAACATCATTTACATAAACATAATGCCGTTTACCTTTGCACTCGCCAAAAACAGTTAGAGGCAATCCTTTTTTTGCATTCTCGGCATAAATTTGCAACAAATAACCTTCTCGCTCTCCATAACCTATAACCTGTGCCAATCGCAATGTCTTTATTTGCAAACCCTTATTATTAAAATATTCTGCCGTTTGCTCCACCCAATGTTTGGATAAAGCGTAGTATCCTTTTGGAGTAATTTGGCTGTCTTCTTTCCATGGTTGTGGATTATCTTGAGAATAAATTAATCTTGATGAAGTATTTACAATATTACTGACATTATTATTTAGGCAAGCCTCAAAAAGATTAGCTGAAATTCTTAAATTTTCAAGATAAGTCACTATACCTTCATTATTACCTTCCGGTCGGTGAGCTGCCAAATGCACAACAGCATCGGGTTTTATTTTTTCAAAAATATCTTTTAAGCTTTCAACCGAGTAATCAGTTACATAGTACGGAAATTCAATATACTTAAAAGTTTCTACTTTATTTACATCTTTTTTTGTGCCAACTATATGCAAATCATACTCCTTGCCAAATATATTGCATAAATGTTTGCCTATAAAGCCACTGCCACCTGTTATTAATAGTTTCAATTTCACATAATTTAATTATACTTCATAATGTAACAAATTTAAGAAATCTGAGACAATTGTAGCATTAGATTTCGTATTTAAACTATCAGAACAATCTTTGCTGATGCTTTGATAAAATATTTTGCTGTCTATCATGCTTTCAAATTCTTCTAAAGTCAAGATTGGGAAAGCCCATGATTCTTCTATAATTTCTCTAAAAATAATAGCACCATCTTTACTTAAAATTATTGATTTTACACCAAACTCACGAGCTTCTGACACACAACTTGATCTTACTGTTACGTGCAAATCTGAAAGCCTTAATAGAACTGGTAAAGGAGATTCATTTGCAATTGCAAAATGAGTATTCGACAATTCGGAAAACTCTTTTTTAAATCTTCTTAATAGTTTTTGTTCTGTGTTATGATGAAATCTCACAAGCCATAAAATATCATTTGATTTTTTCATTGCAATAGTTAACCAATCTGGTAAATCATATATTGGTGATAATGTAAGTAGAAAAATTAGTTTGTACTCTTTACGCATAGATTTAATTTGTTTATCAATGTTTGCAGAGAATTCATTTCTATTTTTGGAGGGATATTTCCAGATATTATTCCACAAATTACCACCAACATAAGGTTTTGGCAAGATATCCGGTTTGTTTCCCCAATTTGTAACGGCATTTTTATCACGTTCTTCCCAGCACCAAATATAATCTGGTAATAAATCATATTTAGTTGATTGGTTTCTAATCCCGTTTTGCATGTGTGCTCTCTCACCATTATAAGCGTGTTGTATTTCAACTGTTTGAATCATATTCCATTTACAAGCCAAATTATACGCAAATGAGACTATTCCGTAATATGGGTAAAAAAACGCAGCTTGAACCTTTTCTGTTTTCACCTTTTTATTGAAATATTGAGATAGAACAAGAATCCGTTTGGTTGTTGTTGTTAAACTTTTGATAAACTCTGTATATTCTGTACCGCAATGCTTTAGAATACAATTAAATTCAATCGTGTTAAGCATATCCAACTTATATTCGAGTTTTTCTTTTTTTAACAAATTCTTGATTAGTTCAAATTCAATTTGAAATTGTATTAAACTTGAATTATTATGTCTGGGTATTTTATATTTGTGATCATAAGACCATTCTAAAACCTTGCTCTTATAACCCTTTTCTTTTAATGCATCAATGAAAGGATCACAAATTCTATCATAATACTTACCATTTAGTATTACCCGCCGACTAGATTGAGTGAGAAAGATGACATCAGGATTCAAGTTTCTTCTTGTGTTTTGCTTTCTGTCTTTTATTTGATTATAAAACATTTTTGCAAGATAAAAGAACTCTTTCATGGCAAACATAAAAATATTAGTGTCTTTTTTTAATATACTTTTCGATATATAACGCTTTATCTCAAACAAGACAATGGGCCATATTGGGATATTATTAACAACAATTTGACTAACGTCATTTGTTTCTTGAAACTTATTTATTAATTCTAATCGAATTCCACCTAAATCATCGTTTATCATTTTATTATTTTTTAGTTACGAAAACCAACGCTTTTAGCCAAGGTAACTTTATTGTAATTACTATCTTTAAAAAGATCAAAACAAACATAAAAACATAGGTTAAGAAATAAGCATATACTACCCCCATATAATCAAAAATACTTATTGAAAAATTATAAAACAAAAACATTACTGCTAAATTAATAATGGAAATAATTGAAATATATTTTTGTTTGTTTTGGTAAATTAATATTGGCATCAAAAGCATTGATGCTCCGTTAAAAAGCATACCAGCAGTTAAAAACGGAATAAAGTCTTTCGCACTTTGATAAGCTTCAGTTGTCATAATCTTAATAACAAACCCGGAAACAAGGTTTACTCCAACAGCTCCCAAAATAGCAATGAATATATGTAAATACAGCATCCTTACAACATAAGTTTTATTCATTTTTTCTTTCCTTGACAATTGTTCATACAAAAAAGGAGACCAAGAAAGGTTTAATGTAATTAACATTATCATAACCACATAAGCTACTTGAAAGCCAACGGAATATATTCCCAATAATTCTTTTGTAAAATAATATTGCATAAAGAAAATACCCACCCGTGTAACTATTACAGATTGCAAGGAATTGGGTATTAACGTAAGGACAAATTGAGAAATACTTTTAAAAATATTTTTATTAAAATTAATACTAATTAATTTAATTCTTTTTAAATAATAGAGTGACAGAAACGATGAAATGCTTGTTGCTATAACGATACTTAAAACTCTACCTTTCCAACCCCACAAGAAAAAAGCAACAAATAATAAGGTAAAACCCACATTCAATATAGTATTACCTAATTGGTAGTAACTAAAGACAGTTACTTTTTTTTGGTTACGTAATACTCCTAATAATATTTGCAAAATTAAATATGTAAACGATCCTAACGGAACCATTAAAACCCAATTTAAGGGTAAACCAATAAAATCAGGGTAAAAAAAATGTGAAATAATTAATATACACGTAAACAATAAAGTAAGTGTAAGTAAAACAATTAAAGAATTGCCAATTACTGCGCTAATGTATTCACGAGGTTTCTCAAAAAAAATCTTTGCCACATAGGCATTTATTGTTGACCCTGTTACACTACAAGCTATAGCTACATAAGCTGTAAAAAGGGCAATATTTGCATAATCAGCAGGTATTAAATGCCTTGTTAAAACAGGTAATAATAAAAATGGGAGTGCATTATTGATAATAGTGGTAATAAAATAGCCACCGGTCATTTTGCCAAAAATTGAAAACCCTTTACTATTTATGTTTATTTTTAACATAAGTGTTTCACACTAATAATTTTATGTAAATAAGACATACTAATCCCTTTCCTTTTTGCAGCTTTTGGGCTATTTTAACACAAGGGTTGGCATAGCAAGTATTATATATTACTCTCATAAAAATTATTTAGATATCCCAAAATTAATTATTTCAGCAATTTTCCAATCCAACATTGTATCAATATCATGCGAACTAATTTCATCCATAAGATATTTTTTAACTTTTTTCATTTGATTTAACTTGG
>ERZ795048.3780-NODE-3780-length-10984-cov-6.059658_pt1 | contig 10984 bp, 8 predicted proteins | sample MGYA00375132_ERZ795048 | MGnify/ENA primary metagenome ERZ795048 (study PRJEB30177, sample SAMN05720225) | activated sludge metagenome | isolation source: Anaerobic digester | place: Hong Kong | collected 2014-12-17 ...
GCCGCGCCTTTACCATGCTCCATCTCATAAAGAACTTTGGCGGCCTCTTCGAAGCTTTTGTTCTTTAAGAGATCGTCTTCTTTCAATTCTCCAGAAAACAGACTGGTATCAACTTCAAAAGAAAGCTTGGCCGCGTCTTTTTTCTCTTGCCAGAAGTCAAACAGCGCTTTATCCGCGCCATTATCAATATCTTCCTTTGTCAATGTCAGGCGCGGATCATTACTCGCAAAACGATGCCGCGCCGCCAGCGGCCCTTCAAGAACCGCCGGATCAAGAGCTATAAGCTGGCCATCGCTTCCGCGCAGCTCCATAACCGTTTCCGTTGTTTCCGGTTCTGTCTGTTGAGTAGCCACAGCCGCGCCTGCTGCCCCGGTCGTAACGGCAACAGGGGTAACCGCGTCTGCAGCAGGGCTTTCATTGTCATCAGAGGTAAGGACAGCAGGCCTGAAAGAGGCAGGGCGATAGTAGGCGTAGCCGCCGCCATATAGCATAGACATAATATCCGTTATGCTCTCTTCGTCCTTCTTTCTCTTTTCTTCTGCCGTATCGGCCATTTCAATACCCTCTTAAATTACTCTTTTTATTCACGCCCTTTTTTACGGACTTATTATTAAAATTCTTATGATGGCTCCGCTTCCGGCGCTCTAAAATCAATTCCCAAATCAAAGGCCCCGTTTTTGTTTTGCAGGACATATTCAGGGTTATTCCGTGAAGGAACATTAGGCAAAGCCAGTTCCTGCGTATCGGCCCCGGCGACCTCAAAATCACCCTGAAGTTTTTCCGATGAATAATGTTGTACGATCGTGACAAGACCGATAACCACAGCTGCGGCCATAGCAAGGCCGCGTAAAGGTTTGGGGAGTTTCATCGCGCCGAGCAAGCCGCCCGCGCCTAAAAGTGTTTTGCCCCAGTGGTCTTTAAAGAAATTGCCCATAGCGGAATCATCATCCAGCCCGGCTTTATCGAGCGCGCCATCAACAACCTTTCCTCCAAGGTTCGAGGCGCTGTCGCTGATAAACGCGCCAGCCGTTTCGTTCAGCGCACCATCGCTCAATTTGTTGGCGCCGTACCAGCCACCGCCTGCGAGTGCCAAGAATGGTAACCAAAATCCCATATAAAACCTTTTTCATCTTTGCAGACATCTATCTATGGTGTCTGCGGGTTATTCTTTAGTAAGGGGGAATGAAAGGGGATTTCGTGTATTAAGCCTTGAAAACCTGTCTTTTTCATACCCTCTTATTATCTTGGATTTTCAACCTCTTAACCGGGTTTTTCATCCGTCCGGACGCACACTTAAAACACTGCGCCCTTATATTTCAGTTCTCATGGTATAGATGCAGGGTTAAAAAAGTCTTAACAAAACCGTTAAGAATTATAAAAATATGGAAAAAGTTTACGGGGCGTCATCCCCGCAGCGACCGCGAAGCGGTCTGGCATAGCGGGGATCTGGGAAAAGAGAACCGCTAAAAGCGGTTCGCATATGGATCCCGGATGTTTAAGCAATGCTTCCGCCTACGCCAAGACTTCGGCGGACAAGTCGCATCGCCTCCGGGATGACATCATAAGAAGGGATATTAATGCCTAAAGTGCCGCATGCCAGTCATCACCATGGCAAGGCCGCGTTCATTCGCCGCTTCGATGACTTCCTCATCGCGGATAGACCCGCCCGGCTGAATAACTGCCGTAACGCCGGCTTCCGCCGCGCTTATCAGCCCATCGGCAAACGGGAAAAACGCATCCGAAGCCACAACCGAGCCTTTGGCCAGCGGTTCATCAAGGCCCAGCTCTCTGGCTGCTTCGGCGGATTTCCACGCCGCAATGCGTGCGCTGTCCACCCGGCTCATCTGTCCGGCGCCAATACCCACAGTCGCGCCACCTTTGGCATAAACAATCGCATTGGACTTCACATGCTTGGCCACGCGGAAAGCAAACAGCATGTCTTTAAGTTCTTCTTTGGTCGGTTCGCGGTCCGTAACCACCTTCAAATCGTCTTCCAATGTTTGCCCGTTATCGGAATCCTGCACCAGCAAGCCGCCCGCAATGCGCGTGACCATCCGGCGTTTTTGCGTCAAATTCGGCATCCCGCCTGTGGTCAGCACCCGCACATTCTTCTTGGCTTTCAGGACTTCAATCGCATCGGCGGCAATATTGGGTGCAATAATTACTTCACAGAATTTCTGCAATATGGCTTCAGCCGTGTCTTTTGTTAAAGTGCGGTTTAGCGCAATAATCCCGCCAAAGGCGCTCACCGGGTCGCAGGCAAAAGCGCGCTTGTAAGCCTCCAGCATATCATCAGCCATCGCTACGCCGCACGGGTTCGCATGTTTGATAATCGCCACCGCCGGCTCATCAAATTCGGCTACAAGCTCAAACGCCGCATCCGTATCGTTGAGATTGTTATAAGACAGCTCTTTCCCCTGAGTTTGCGTTGCGCGCGCAGCGCCGGGACGTACAGAGCCATCAACCGTATAAAGCGCCGCATTTTGATGCGGGTTCTCGCCATAGCGCAGCGTTTGTTTCAGCGTCCCCGAAAAGCTGATCCGTCTTGGAAAGCCAAAATCATCCCCCATCTGCTCAACAAACCAACTGGCAATATTGGAATCATATGTTGCGGTAAGCGCATATGCTGTCGCAGCCAAAGCTTTGCGTGTCTTATATGTCACCGCCCCGTCATGGTGATCCATGTCCGTCAAAACTTTATCATAATCCTGCGGATCGGTAATCACAGCGACAAACTCATGATTCTTGGCCGCTGCGCGGATCATCGCCGGACCGCCAATATCGATATTCTCTATACATTCATCATAATTTTTGCCGCTTTGAACCGTTTCCATGAACGGATAGAGATTAACGACAACCATATCAATATCGACAATATCATTGTCTTCCATCGCCTGCACATGCGCCTTGTCACTGCGCCGTGCTAAAATGCCGCCATGCACACTCGGGTGCAATGTTTTAATGCGCCCATCCATAATTTCAGGAAATCCGGTATGTTCGGATACATCCTTGACCGCTATGCCTGCATCTTTAAGCATCTTGGCCGTGCCACCAGTAGAAAGAATTTCCACCCCGTGTGCTTCAAGTTTTCGTGCGAAATCCTCCATGCCGTTTTTATTGGATACCGATATTAAAGCACGCTTGATTTTGACCGCGCGCGGATCGCGGATAATATTTTCTTGGAAATCATTTGGGGCGGCAGCTTGTGAAACTTCGGAAGAACTCATGGACACGTCTCTTATGTTTTTAAAGATTGCAGACGTGATTATTTAAGCCTTTAAGCAAACTTAAGCAAGAGCTTGCGTATCGGTTTGTGATATTTTCAAAAGAGGACTGCCTTCAACGGCGTAAAGACCGCGCCTATCGGGAATAGGTTTGAAAGAGTCGGTAATGCCCAAAACTGTTTCCGCCCCGCCCAAAAACAAAAAGCCGTCTTTTTCAATTTGCTGGGCCATTTTGTTCAGCACGGCGCCCTTCGTCTGCTCATCAAAATAGATCAGCACATTACGGCAGAAAATAATATCAAACGTACCAAGTTTGGTCATAGGGTCCAGCAAGTTGAAATAGTCATATTTGACCATTTTACGAATATCGTCTTTAATCTGCCAGCGATCACCGTCTTGTGTAAAATATTTCATAAGCAGTTGAATAGGCAGACCGCGCTGCACTTCAAATTGCGTATATCTCCCCTCACGGGCAAGGTTGAGAATGTCATGCGAAATGTCTGTAGCGATAATCTCAAAACTCCAGCCTGGAAATTCCATCGCCGCTTCTTTTAAAAGCATGGCAATCGTATAAGGCTCTTGCCCGCTTGATGCAGCGGCGCACCATATGCGCAGACGTCTACGCGGAGCACGGGCCTCTTTCATATATTTTAAAACCGTATCTTTAAACAGATCAAAGGGACGGGAATCACGAAAGAACGAGGTCTCATTGGTTGTCATCGCCTCTACAATATCACGAACCAGCTCTTTATCTGGTACGCCCTGCAGGGTCATCGTCATCGCCTCAAGTGAATCGTAACCCCATTTTTTAGCCACAGGGTTAAGACGAGATTCCACCAAATAGGATTTATCCTGACTTAAAACAAGTCCGGATTTTTCCTTGAGCAAATCTTTATAAATATCGAAGTCTGTAATCTTCATAATGCTATCCTGCTATGGTCTTTCTAACATATGGCCCAATCTCGCTAAGTGGCAACACATTCGTACAATACCCGGCTTTGGCAACGGCGCCTGGCATTCCCCAAACAATACTGGACGCCTCGTCTTGCGCAACCAGACGCGCCCCGCAATCGGTAAGAAGCTTACCCGCACCAATACCATCATTGCCCATTCCGGTGAGAATAATGCCGTAAACCTTATTGCCAAAAATGTCGATAACACTACGAAACATCGGCTCAACAGATGGTTTGCAGAAATTCTCAGGTGGGCCATTATCCAGTCTGGCAACCAACCCCTCAGCTTCCTTGGAAATTTTCATGTGAAAACCTCCCGGAGCAACATACGCTTTGCCGTTTTCAATACGCATGCCATCCGAAGCTTCATGCGCCTTGCAACCCGTATGTTGTGTGATGTGCTGGGCCAGGATTTTTGTGAAAGTTGCGGGCATGTGCTGCGTAATGACAATAGGAATACGAATGCCAGCAAAATTTTTGATGACTTCAAACAATGCTTGAGGCCCCCCGGTTGAAGAACCAATGGCGATAATAGAAGGGCTGCCGGGATAAACACCAACGCTTGATCGCAAAGAAAATTCTTTAAGCGTTGTTTGCGCCGGAGGGGTGCTCGCCGAAGGGTTCGTTACATCTACAGCACGGCGCTCACTTTCAGGGACAAGGCCGCGGATAATTTTCAACAAATTGCGCTGAAACTCTGAACCTTCACCAACGCCTTGTGTGCTTGATGGTTTGACAATACATTCGACAGCGCCCAGAGAAAATGCTTTAAGCGTCACGTCTGCGCCATTTTCCGTCAGAGAAGAGAACATAATGACTTTTGAATTTGGGCTTGCTTCCAGAATTTTGGGAAGGGCTGTAATACCGTCCATCACCGGCATTTCAATATCCAGAATGACAATATCCGGCTTATATTTTTCTGCAGAGCGGATCCCCATCTCGCCATTCGCAATCGAGGCCACAACGGTCATATCCGGCGCAGGATCTATAATGCGCCCCAAAGCACCGCGAATAACCGCAGAATCATCAACCAGCATGATATGGATTTTTTTATTTGAAGTCGTACTCATAAGTTGAAGCCAATAATCCTTCTATTGAATCTTATATGTTAGCTGGATTGTTCAAGTAATCCGATTTGTATGAATTTAGATTCGATAATTTCACTATCAAAGGGCTTCATAATATATTCATTGGCTCCCGCCTGAATCGCGCGCTGGATATGGTTCATGTCATTTTCAGTTGTACAAAAAACAACCTTGGGATGGCTGCCATTCTCCATTTGGCGTAATTTTTCTAAAAACTCAATACCGCTCATGATGGGCATATTCCAGTCCAGCAATACGGCATCAGGCATTTTGACCTGACAGGCATCATAGGCTTTTTGACCATCCTCAGCTTCATCACATTCAAAGCCCAGATCTTCGGCTATGCGCCGCGCAACCTTTCGTACAACGCGGCTATCATCAACAATAAGGCAAGATTTCATGAATAGGGCCCTTTCAGATTTTAATCATTATGAGCAGTTTACACTTAAAAAACATTTAATATAGAGGCGAGTTAAAAAGATTGATCAAGAATGAACACTGCTGACAAAATTTGGAACATCCAAAATGACCAAAAGTTCATCGTCAAGACGATAAACACCGGATGAAATTTCACGCCAAAGTGAATCCAGTGTCGAGGGAGTTGATTCAAAACTTTCATTACGCAAACGCAATACATCGCCCACTTCATCAATAATCAGGCTGTAAAGCTCATTTTCATGTTCGACAACAACCCCCATAGTCGATGAGGTGGTTTTACTGCACGGTTCAATGCCCAACCGGCAGCGCATGTCGATAGCCGTAACAATCCGTCCGCGTAAATTCAAAGACCCTGCAACTTCCGGCGGAGCCAGTGGGATTTTTGTAACGGTCTGCTCACCCAGAACATCTTGAACTTGCAAGATAGGGATTCCGAAACGCTGACCAGCTATAACAATAGTCAGAAATTCTTTTGACTGCGTGTCATGCTGGTTTTCTGAACCCTCATAATCCAAGGCATCTGCATTTGCGCTCATGCCACATCTCCTTGTTTTGTCAGATCATAGTTTTGTTGCTGTTCAGCTATCGTTTGTGACAACGTATTGAGCAGTGTATCGCGGTCAAATTTTGCGATATATTTCGAAAAGCCAACGCTCATGCCCCGGTCAATATCCTGAGGCGTGGCGTGTGAGCTGAGGGCCAGCATCGGTGTTTCTTTCCAGTTGGTTTCGCTTTTCACCTTCTGCGCAAATTCAAACCCGTCCATATCGGGCATTTCGATGTCACTGATGATCACATCAAATTCCGCGCCTTTATCACACATTTTTAAGGCATCATGAGGACTTTCCAAAGAAATTACATCATACCCGGCGACACTGAGCAGGGGTGTGAGCATATTACGGAAAAATGGGCTATCATCAACCAGCAATACCCGTTTTTTAGCGTGGCCATTGTTTTTGCCGTTGGTCGTATCTTTCGAAGAGCCGTAAGGTGTGTCATCATGGTCTTTAAACCAATCCGAACCATTGGCCTGAAGGAAATGCCCGACATCAACGATGTCCGTGGCTTTACCACTGATAATGGCGCTGCCCATCATCCCACCTTGCCCGCCTTCAAGCTGTAGGTTGATATGTTCTTCGGTAATATCGATAATTTCATCAACAATAATGCCCAAAGAACGTCCCTTATCGGCAAAGACCAGTACAGGTTTCTCCCCCGTTTCCCCTATTTGCACTCGTGGATCAAGCGGCATAAGCGGCATAAGTTTACCGCGATACTGCACCATCATCTGCCCGGCAGAACGCTCAATGTTGCTGACATCAATATTTTCAAGGCGCGCGACCAAGGAAAGAGGAACGGCCTTTGGCGTTTTGTTGCCTGCGGTAAACAACAACAGAGAAGTTTTCTCTCCGCGCGCAGAATCAATGGCTGCATCCTGATCAAGCGTGCGTGCGCCGTCTGTAGCGTCAACCTGCCCGATATGTTTGGCAATACCGTTCGGGTCTAAAATCATGATAACGCTGCCATCACCCAAAATAGTATTTCCTGAAAACATCTCAATATTGCGCAAAATTTTGGCCACGGGCTTGACAACAATTTCCTCCGTATCAAACACGCGATCAACGATAATGCCAAAATCGTTATTCCCAACCTGAGTAACAACGATATATTGGTGACGCTTTTTCGGATTGGAAACCGAATCAATCTTAGGCGAACTATCCTCTGGCGGCGTATCATCACTTTCAGCAGAATTGCTCTCTTGAGATGCATCGGCAACAACCTTTTTATCTGGCGGTGAAAGTTTGAGAAGATCGGAAAGGGAGATAAGCGGCAACAGACGATCACGCAACCGGAAGACAGGCGTACCTTTTATAGTTTCAATACGGTTTTCGCCGTCTTCGGAGGCCATCACCAGCTCACGCACCGCCAACTGCGGAATCGCAAAACGCTCCTGCGCAGACTCAACAATTAGCGCCGAAACAATTGCAAGGGTCAGCGGAATCTTAATTGTAAAGGTGGAGCCTTTTCCTTCCATGGACTGTAAGTCAATTGAGCCGCCGATTTTCTCAATATTGGTGCGCACAACATCCATGCCAACGCCGCGCCCTGATACGGCTGTAACTTTTTCAGCCGTAGAAAAACCGGCGTTGAAAATAAACTGATTGATCTGATTGGAGGACATTTCCTCAAGCTCTTCTGCTGTTGCCAGCCCATTTTCCAAGACTTTGGCCTTGATTTTATCGAGCGGCAACCCTTTACCATCATCAGAAATTTGGATGATAATATGCCCGCCTTCATGAAAAGCATTCAGTAGAATTTTTCCGGTTTCCGGTTTCCCGGCCGCCTTGCGCGTTTCCGGATCTTCAATGCCGTGATCACCGGAATTGCGCACCATGTGAGTCAAGGGATCTTTGATAAGCTCAAGAACCTGACGGTCAAGCTCAGTATCCTGACCTTTCATTTCCAGCTCGATTTTCTTATTCACCTCAATCGCCAGATCGCGAATAATACGCGGCAACTTTGACCATGCGTTGCCAATCGGCTGCATGCGTGTTTGCATTACGCCTTCCTGCAATTCGGATACCACATGGTTGAGTCGTTGCAACGGCACAGAAAATTCACTGTCGGAATTCTGGCGCAAGATCTGGATGAGCTGGTTACGCGTCAGCACCATTTCACTAACCATCGTCATAAGATTCTCAAGCACGTCGACGCTTACGCGCAAAGACTGCGCAGAAACAGGCTTTTCAGCCGTTTTTGCTACGGAAGCGTCATTAGCCGGAGCGGCAGCTTTTGGCGGTTCTTCCTTGATAACAGTTGCTTCTTCCGGTGCGCTGGGCGCATCAGCGCCGGGCTCTTCACCAACGGTTTTAAGCGCAAATTCCTCCGGTCCCTCAGCATTTTGGAAGGCAGCCTCCAGCGCATCAAGTTCTTCCTGAGTAAGACAATTTCCACCTTCCAAAGGTGTTTCAACAGCTTCTTTTGGGGAGACTTCAGCGCCGGAGGAAGCTGCGCCGCCGCCGTCACGTCCCTCATAAACGGCATCAAGCTTTTCAATCAACGCGCTGTCATCACCTTCCGGCTCTGAACCGGTCTCCTCTAATCCTCCGACGATGAGCTTAATGCGGTCAATCGATTCAAGAATCAGCGTGACGTAATCGGGCGTAACTTCCAGATCGCCATCGCGAAAACGCCCCAAAACATTTTCCGCGTGGTGTGCAACTTTCTCCAACCGCGGCAAACCCAAAAAACCGCACGTCCCTTTAATGGTGTGCATCAATCGAAAAATTTTAGACAACAGATCTTTATCATTAGGATTTTGCTCAAGATTAACCAGGTCCAGGTCAAGCTCATCCAAACTCTCATTAGTCTCGGTCAAGAATTCATTGATTAGATCATCCATAGTATCATTCCTCCTACATCATCTTCTATGACGTGGTTTTCGCATATAAAATTCGGGTGATCTTACACCTTAACACAAAGACGTTAGCCAAGGCTTAAAACGCCTTTCTATTTGTAAAATCACGAAATACGCAGCTAAACACAGCGGATACGCAGAAATGAAGTACAGATTAAGTCTATACGATCTCTTTGCAATTCAGAATAGCAGAACCGAAAAAATACTAAAAATCTTTATTTATGTGTGCAGTGGTATGAGTATCAAGCGTCAGGAAGGGTAAGGACAATATGTACACTACTCTCATGTTTTAAAATCGTAATCTTATAGCCGTAGCTTTGTGCCAGCAGTCCAGTGATGTAAGGGTGTACATATTTCGGCTCCAGCATCTTGCGGCTCATAGAAAGGTCAAGAGCCTGCGCAGTTTGTTCGCGAATGCCCGCATCTTGTCCGCTGCCACTTACCAATGTCGATCCGTTATTTTCACCGGCCTCAACCTTAAGTATTCCTCCTTTAGGCAGGCAATCCATCACCAGCAACAACGCGCAAATAAGCATCTTGCAAAAAGCTTTCGGACGATCCTCATACCCCAATGGGGCATACGGGTCCCATTCCTGAACAATCTTTTTTTCTGCCCCGACAATATCCTCAATCGCCCGGTGCACCTCTTCGGGCTTGATGGAATCATCTGCGCCGCCTGCGCCATAGGCCATCCGGTAGGCCTTAAGCTTGGCTGATGCCTGAGACGCGCTAAAAGCAATTAAATCCGTAACCTCTTCACCCGCATCCGGCCCCATTTCGGTTAAAAACTCAATACCATTATTTACAGCGCCAATAGGGCTGATCAAATCATGGCAGATTTTTGAAGCCATAAGCTCCAAAATATCAGTATCAATTGTAACGCTCATGGAAATTTATCCTTTAATGATCAAAATTGAGTTGAAAACCAAGTTTCTCGACTTCGTTTTTTGCCATGGTTTTTAGTCGCTCCAGCCCTGCCTCGCTATGGCTTTCGGCGCGGAACACCAAAACAGCCTGCGTATTGGATGGACGCAAAAGCCACCAGCCGTCAGGCGAAGAAACGCGCATGCCGTCAATATCATCCAGGCTGTGATCATCGGGCAGGGCAGGTTTTAAGTTTTCAATGATCTGCGGCACAACGCCAAATTTATGCTCCTCATCCACATCAACACGCACTTCCGGCGTATTAAAAAGCTTTGGAAGGTTCTGCGTAAGTGAAGAAAGCGGTCCCTGCGCTGCATCAACAGCATTCAACAGACGGATCGCACAATAAAGCGCATCATCAAAGCCGTAATATTTATCGGCAAAAAAGATATGGCCCGAAAGCTCGCCGGCCAAAGGCGAATTCATATCCAACATTTTATCCTTAATCAGAGAATGCCCAGTCTTCCACATTATAGCCTGGCCACCCAGAGCGTTGATTTCATCGAACATAACTTGCGAACACTTCACATCGCCAATGATGGCCGCCCCCGGATGCGTTTCCAGAACCTCTTGTGCGTAAATCGTCATCAAAATATCACAGCGCAAAACGCTGCCATTTTCGTCAACTACGCCGATCCGGTCGCCATCCCCGTCAAACGCAATGCCCAGATCGCAGCCATTATCTCTCACGGCTTTTTGAAGGTCGATCAGGTTTTTATCAACAGTGGGATCAGGGTGATGATTAGGGAAATTCCCGTCAATTTCATCAAACAGCAAAATATGTTCGCCCGGCAGCTTTTCGCATAAACGGCGCATAATTTCGCCTGCCGCGCCATTCCCGGCATCCCACGCAACTTTCAAATCACGTTGTCCCGTAAAATCTTGTAAAAGTCGCGCGATATAATTTTCGCGCACATCGATCAGGTTGGATGCACCTTCACC
>ERZ795048.3782-NODE-3782-length-10983-cov-10.296120_pt1 | contig 10983 bp, 8 predicted proteins | sample MGYA00375132_ERZ795048 | MGnify/ENA primary metagenome ERZ795048 (study PRJEB30177, sample SAMN05720225) | activated sludge metagenome | isolation source: Anaerobic digester | place: Hong Kong | collected 2014-12-17 ...
TCATGTCAGAGGTTAAGACCTACCCCGTACCCGCCGATTTCGCGGCCCAGGCAAATGTCAACGCCGCGCAGTACGAAGAGATGTACAAACGCTCGGTCAACGATCCTGCAGGCTTCTGGGGCGAACAGGCCGAGCAGTACCTGAGCTGGTTCAAGAAATGGGACAGCGTTCTGGACTGGTCGTTCAAGCAGGACGACCTGCACATCAACTGGTTCAAAGGCGGCAAACTCAACGTCTCCCACAACTGCCTCGACCGTCACCTGGAGCAACGCGGTGACCAGGTCGCGATCATCTGGGAGGCCGATGATCCCAACATCGACCGTAAGATCACCTTCCGCCAACTGCATGAAGAGGTGTGCCGGTTCGCCAACGTGCTCAAGAGCCGTGGCGTGAAGAAGGGCGACCGCGTGTCGCTGTATCTGCCGATGATCCCGGAAGCGGCAGTGGCGATGCTGGCCTGTACCCGTATCGGCGCAGTGCACTCGATCGTGTTCGGCGGCTTCTCTCCGGACGCCCTGAAAGATCGCATCAATGACTCGGACTGCAAGTGCGTGATCACCTCCGACCAGTCGATGCGCGGTGGCAAGAAGGTCCCGCTCAAGACCAACGCCGACAAGGCACTCGAGTCCTGCCCGCAGGTCGACACCTGCATCGTGGTCAAGCGCGGTGGCGATCCGGTCAAGTGGGTCGACGGACGCGATGTCTGGTATCACGAGGCCATTGGCGCCGCGTCGGTCGATTGCCCGGCCGAGGAGATGGACGCCGACGATCCACTGTTCATCCTCTACACCTCGGGTTCGACCGGCAAGCCCAAAGGCGTGCTGCATACCACCGGCGGCTACCTGCTGCAGGCCGCGATGACGCACAAGACCGTGTTCGACTACAAAGACGGCGAGGTCTACTGGTGTACTGCCGACGTCGGCTGGGTCACCGGCCACAGCTACATCGTTTACGGCCCGCTGGCCAACGGCGCGACCACGCTGATGTTCGAGGGCATCCCTACCTACCCGGATATCTCGCGCTTCTGGCAGGTCTGCGACAAGCACAATGTCGCCACTTTCTACACCGCACCGACTGCGATCCGCTCGCTGATGAGCGCCGGCGAAGAACCGGTCAAGAAGACCAGCCGCAAGTCGCTGCGCCTGCTTGGCACGGTCGGCGAACCGATCAACCCGGAGGCCTGGGAGTGGTATCACCGCGTGGTCGGAGACGAGCGCTGCCCGATCGTCGACACCTGGTGGCAGACCGAGACCGGCGCACACATGCTGACCCCGCTGCCCGGTGCCACACCGCTCAAGCCGGGATCGGCCACCAAGCCGTTCTTCGGCGTGCAGCCGTGCCTGCTCGACGACCAGGGCAATGAGATCGACGGCAACCCGGCCGAGGGCAACCTGGCGATCAAGCACCCGTGGCCGAGCATGATGCGCACCGTGTACGGCGACCACAAACGCTTCTTCGAGACCTACTTCGCAATGTTCCCGGGGTACTACTTCACCGGTGACGGTGCGCGCCGCGACGCTGACGGCTATTACTGGATCACCGGACGTGTCGACGACGTGCTGAACGTCTCCGGTCACCGTCTGGGCACCGCCGAGATCGAGTCGGCGCTGGTGCTGCACGAGAAGGTCGCCGAGGCGGCAGTGGTCGGCTATCCGCATGACCTGACCGGCCAGGGCATCTATGCCTATGTCACGCTGATGGCCGGCGAAGAAGGCACCGACGAGCTGAAGGCGGAACTGGTCAAGCTGGTACGCAATGAGATCGGGCCTATCGCCAAGGTCAACCTGATCCAGTGGGCCCCGGGGCTGCCGAAGACGCGTTCCGGCAAGATCATGCGCCGCATACTGCGCAAGATCGCCGCCAACGAGATCGACGCACTGGGCGACACCTCGACGCTGGCCGACCCGACCGTAGTCGACAATCTGATCGGCAACCGCGAGAACAAGTGATCCGATAGACACCGGCCGCATTCTGTTATGCGGTCGCCAACCAGCAAAGCCCGGCCATGTGCCGGGCTTTGCTGTTTATCGGGCTAGCGACGCAGATTGAACGCGATCGGCACTGAGATAGGCCAATCGTCGCGTTGCAGCACGTCTGGGATAGGCCGAAATGGCGTGACCCTTTCCAGGGTCGTCAACGCGGCCTCATCCAGTCGTTCCGACCCCGATGACTGGGCGACAGCCAGGTCCGTCACGCGACCGTCGCGTTGCAATACGAAGCTGACCACGACCGTGCCTTCTTCGCCGAACCGCCTGGAAGCGCGCGGATAGTACTTCTTGCGATTGATCTGCGCCGCCAACTCGGCCAGGTACGACGCTCTTATCGGCTCGACGCGTGGTTTGGCATCGATCACGACATCACGCACAACCCTCGCTGGCTCCGGTGCGGGACTCTCCACGGCCGCCGGGGCTTCGACGACTTGTGGCGCACGTGCTGCCTGCACCGGCGGCTTTTTTTTCACCGGTTTGACCGGTGGCTTTGGAGGTTCCGCCGCAATGGGTTCGGGTACCGGCTCAGGTGTCGGTTCCTGCGGAAGTGGCTCCGGCGGCTGCTGGACGATCTCTTCGGGCGGAGGCAGTTCTTCAACCTGCACAGGTTCGGGCAATGCCGGGGGCTCCGGCTCGGTTTCAACCGCTTTGGGTGGCGACGGCAGTTCGAACATGTCGAGATTGATCGGCACCATCCTCTCTTCCGGCGCCGACTGCACCGTTGCCGGCCCGGGAATGAATACAGCAAGAATAACGGCCGAGTGAAACAGGCCGGAAAACACGAACCCTATCCAACGATAGCTCGACATCAGCCACCCGGCGCCTTGGTGGCGATGGACACATTCTTCAACTGCACAGCCTTGAGCATATCGATGATCGCGACGAAGTGCTGGAACGCGGCCTTCTCGTCAACGCGCAGCAGCACAGGCGTATCCTTGTGCAACTGCGCCAGACGCTGTGCCAGATCCTCGAGCGTCACATCCTGTCCGTCGACGAACAAAATGCCCGCGTCTGACACCGTCAGTTCAACTGGCTGGTGCAGTTGCAGGGGCTGCGCTTCCGAAGCCTGCGGCAGGGTGACCGGGATCTTGCCCTGCGCAACGAAGGTGGCCGTCGTCAATACGATCGCAAGCAATACCAACATGATGTCGATAAACGGTATCACGTTCATCGTCGACATCGGTTTCATGACAGGCCCTGCTGACTGTGCCAGCGCGCCGTCAGTACATCGACCCGCCGAACCAAACCGTTGTAGATCAGTGTGGCCGGGATGGCGACCAGCAGACCGGCAGCCGTCGCCTTCAACGCCAGTGCGAGGCCAAGCATGACTGCAGACGCTGAGAGCTCGGCGCCCTGGGACAGGTCATGGAACGTGACCAGGATGCCGAGTACGGTCCCGAGCAACCCGATATACGGCGCGTTCGAGGCCACCGACGCAATCACGGTCAGATGACGTGTCAACGCCACCTCGAGATTGTGCCGATCGGCATAGTCGGTTAGTTCCACGCGCGCAAAGAACAGCGTGCGCTCGATGGCATAAGCAATCATGAGGAAACTCATGAAGCCCAGCACACCGAACACGGTGATATCCAGATAACCCTTGAGCAGGATCATCAAAGACGCTTGATCAAAACCGGTCATTTCCATCATTCAAACTCTGTTCGGTCTCCTTAATCGAATCACACAGACGGCCCGCCTGGGGTCGTATTGCTGTGAGGGAAACGCGCAACGCCGGTGTATCGCCGGCGTTGCACCTCACACCGACACGCGACTCAGAATGACACATTCACCCCGGCATAGAACGAACGGCCCATACCCGGGACAGCGATACCCCATGGAATGCCGTTGAGCTGCATGGTTGTCCCCTGCCCGGTATAGGCACCTCCGGTCGGCAACGAATAGAATGTGTCAAACAGGTTCTCGACACCGAAATCCACGCGTACCTGCTTCCAGGAGTGACTGCCACGCAAGTTGACCAGTGTATAGCCGGATGTCTCAACCTCGTTGCGCACACCGGAGACATCATCCTTGTCGTCTACCACCACAAGCTCGACGCCATTGCTCCAACCGCCGATCTCCTGCGTGAGGGTGAATCGGGCGTTGAGCGGCATGATATTGTAAAGCGCTTCACCACTGTCACGGTTCTCACCGTCCGTGTAGTTCACCAGCCCCTTGAGCCCCCAGGAGCCCCAATCGTTCCGTGCCAGCGGCATCTGTCCAGAAAGATCGATGCCGTACAGGCGCGCCGACTGGTTGGCATATTGGAGGACATTGAACTGGTTCGGCGCCCAGCCCGGTAAGGCAATCGCATCGATATAGTCATCCACGTGAGTGTAGTAAGGCGTCGCCTTCAACTCCCAGTGTCGGTCGGCGGCATGCCAATCGAAGGTTGCCGATACCGTATGCGCCTTTTCCGGTTCGAGATCGATATTGCCCACGTAACCGTTTCCGTCGCCAACGAAGTTGTTCATCGCCGCCGGCATCGCCCAGGTAGACCAGGTGTAGCGTTCGTAGAGGTTCGGTGAACGCACCTTGCGTGCAAAACCGAACTCCACGTCCAGATTGGCATCATGGCTGTAACGCACCAGCGCAGTCAGATCCACGTTGTCGTCGTTTTTCTCACGGTCACGGGCGTTGAAAGCGGCCGCTTCGGCGATCTGATTGCCTGGCGCCGGTAAGGTTGACTTGTAGCCCTGCACATCGCCAGCGTCCGTCTTCACTCGTTCGTAGCGCACGCCAAGCAGTGTCAGCCATTCAGGATTGAGCTGCGATTCCCACTCGGCGAACACGGCCGCGCGATCACGCTCGCCGTTGTTGATGTTCAGGAAGGTATCAGGCCACATGCCGCCACCGGACGGGGTCCAGTAGTCGTCGAGACGATAGCGCTGGTACTCGCCACCGACGCGCAGCACGTCCTGCGGCGTGATATCGATGTCTGCCTTGACCGTGGCACCCGTGGTCTTGCCTTCGCTGTACATCGGCATGCCGGAGGCACAGGTCATGAAACCGATAGGGGCACACGGGGTACCCACCTCTGCAGTCGCGGGTGGTTGTGAGTTGGGACCATACCAGAAGCGCTTGTCGGGACCGAAGTCCATGAAATGTTCGACCGTCTCATGATAGACACGCGTCTCCAGGTCGCCCCAATCGAACCCACCGAGCCAACTCAGGTTGATCCGCTTCTGGATGTTGTCGAGCATATCCATGCGCTGATTCGGATACAGCTGTTCCGGCACATTCTGATAGCCGAGCTGGGCCTCGAATACGTCACTGCCAGCCTTCAGGGCCATGCCCAAATTGTGGGTCTGCGTCTCGTAGGCGGTCGAACCCACTTCATCGAGCGACAGCGTATGCCCCACCCGACCGGTTGCTGTCGTGGTTTTGAAATCACCACCAGCCGTGTAGTTGTCGGCCTGGCTATGTGAGCCGCTGTAGTTGATATTGAATGCTTCGGTCGCGTGCATCGCCGACAGATTGCCGCCGAATGCGTTGTTGTTGCTGCGATAGAACGCACCTACCTCACCCTTGGTGAGCGCCTGTTCGCCGGGCGCCGCAAACTCCGGCGCCACCGAATCGGCAATGATGGTACCGCCGATGCTGTCGCCGCCAACGCTGACTGGCGTAATGCCGGCAAAGACCTTCAGCGTGCCGACATTGCTCGGATCGATGTACGACAGGGGTGGATTCATGTGATTCGGACAAGAGGCAATGAGGTCCATGCCGTCGACCTTGATGCGCAGACGATCGTCGGCCAGGCCGCGAATTGCCGGCAGGCTGGAGACGCCACCAGCCCCGTACAGGCTCACACCGGGCACATCACGCAGCAGACTGGCGGTATCGCTGGTGGCCGGACGCAGAAACTGAACCGTATCGGCGTCAACAGTGGAGGTGGTAAGCGGCTCTGCCGACTCGGCCTGCGCCTCGACCGCGATCGGCCCGAGACGCGTCTCCTCGGCAGTGACCAGATGGCCGAATGAAACCAGGGCAATTGCCAATGAAAGCCGGCTCAGCCGGAATGAAACAGATGTATTCAGTGTGTTCACGAAAATAATTCCTGAAGTTTGGTCTGAGGACCATGACGCAACGCACCGCGCTGTTCAGCACTGCAAGAGAACGACGCACAGAAACGTCGTCTACCTGCCGACAGGGCCGCAGATCGCGAGCGGGAAAAGGGACTTCAGGAAAACGCCGGGGGGGCGCGTGTGGAATAGGCGGAAAAATGCAGGCGGTGATGTTGATGATTCGCCGTCTGGTCTAACACCTCGACCGCATACAGCGTCAGCTGCGGCGCCAAGGGCGGCTCAGATACCTGTGCCGCACTCGCCATCTGATAAAGTTTCAGCGCCGAACAGTGCTCAGTGTCCTGGTTGTCTGCAAGCTGCAGGCCCTCGATCGTAACCAGTTTCTGGCCCTTCAGGGTACAGATGACGACCTGTTGCCCATGGGCATCGTGCGTAACGATCGGCGTGACCAGGTACGCCAGAACCGGTTGCAGCAGAAAGCCCGCAATCAACACCCAGGCGGTTGCCGCCCGATGTGATCGCGCCGGGTGAGGAACCCCTGCCCTGCCAAAACCTCTGGATCGCATGCAACACCATTGGTTGTTTGAGGTCACAGGCGACTCGTCGCCTGATGCCTTGTGCTTGATCTCAGCATCAACCCGATGGCGGGCCGATACTGCCGCGCAATGATAAAGCGCTGAGCGACAAATCGACTTAACCGAAGTCAAACAATACAAGGCACCGGACGCGCTTCAACGTCCATGTGAACGGCTCAAAGACGACGCCCCGCTGATGCGGGGCGTCGCTTGATGAACCAGGCAAGCGGTGCCGGCATTGCCGGCACCGCCCGGGACACGAATCGAATCGTGGCCCTTATGCGAAAAAGATCAGTTGAAGGTGAAGTTGTCGCGCATGATCGTAGGTGCACGGCGCGCATTCTTCTCGAACTCGTCACCGACATCGATCGGGTTGGGGATATCGATCGAAGGTGCCTTCCAGCCCGGCGGGACACGACCCATGCGGTGCGGTGCATTCATCATGTCATCCCATGCCTGCGACATCCCCTCTTTTGGGTCAGTCGGGTTCAACCATGTCTGCGGACCTGCACCCCAGACATGCGGGCGCATCGGGTTGAAGCTGTCCGGACGCGACATGTCGAAACTCTGCATGAACGGGACGCCGCGCATCGGGCTGCCACCGCCACCAAACGGACCATTGTTAAACGGGCCACCACCGAAAGGACCACCCCCGTAGGGTCCGCTGTTGAAGGGTCCGCCACCGAAGGGCCCGTTATTGAACGGTGCACCACCGAAGGGGCCGCCGTTGTAAGGACCGGCACCATATGGCATCTGGCCATAGCCGTAACCTGCCTGGGGGCCGTACCCGTAAGGGCCGACGCCCGGTTGCGGAGCTGCCTGATCTGCCACTGCGATCTGACTTCCGACCAAAAGCAACGACGCGGCCACTACACGAAAACTTGCCATGAAACTCTCCTGAATTTTGCTTTTCGTTGTGCGCAGTTCCCCGCGCTGGAAAAGCAGTATAGATAGATACACGTGCTCATAGGAATTTCGCGGCTTCCAGCGTGCTTTATGGAACCGGCCTGGTCCCACCCTTGAGCGTCGTCGAACTTTTATTAGTGTATTCTTATTTACTTAATCTTTCAACCCGATAAACCGCATTTATCCGCGAGGCAGTCCGCGCGCGAGGTCGTCCCTGATGTCCCTGAAGTCCTCCAGGCCCACCGCAACCCGCAACAATCCCTCGGTGATCCCTGCCGCTTCACGTTGCGCGACGCTGAGCCGCCCGTGCGTGGTTGTCGCCGGGTGGGTGATGGTGGTCTTCACATCGCCCAGGTTGGCAGTGATCGACAGCATGCGCGTGGCATCGATCACCCGCCATGCCGCGTCTCGGCCACCTTCCACTTCGAAGGCGACGATTCCACCCGCCGCCTGTTGCTGCGTCTGCGCCAGCTCATATTGCGGGTGGCTTGCGAGACCAGGGTAATGTACGCGGCCTATTCCGCGCTGCAGCGCCAGCCAATCCGCGACGCGTTGCGCGTTGGCGCTATGCGCCTGCATCCGCAGCGACAGGGTTTCCAGGCCTTTGAGGAAGATCCACGCAGCAAACGGACTCATCGTAGGCCCGCCTGTGCGCAGCACCCCGAACACATCTTCGCCCACGCGTTTGCGGTCACCGACCACCGCGCCCCCGACCGCACGGCCCTGACCGTCCAGGTACTTGGTCGCCGAATGGATGACGATGTCAGCGCCCAACTCCAGTGGCCGCTGCAGTGCCGGGGTGCACAGGCAATTGTCCACCACCAGGAGACACCCGTTGCGATGTGCAAGGTCCGCCAGGGCGCGAATATCCCCCAACTCGATCAGCGGATTGGATGGCGTTTCGACAAACAGCAGTCGTGTCTTTGGCGTGATCCGACGTTCCCAGTCAGCGACGTCGGCCAGATCCGCGTAATCCGTGGTCACACCGAAACGCGCAAGGTACTTGTCGAACAGCACCGTCGTGCTTCCGAAGATGCTGCGCGAGCTGACGATATGGTCACCCTGGGTCAGCAGCCCCATGCAGGTCGCGAGAATGGCCGACATCCCGGACGCGGTTGCCACGCAGCACTCCCCGCCTTCCATCGCGGCCAGGCGCTCCTCGAACGCGCGCACCGTCGGGTTGGTGAACCGCGAATAGATGTTCCCTGCCGCATCGCCGGAAAACCGGGCCGCCGCCTCTGCCGCCGAACCGAATACGAAACTGGATGTGGCGAAGATCGGTTCGCTGTGCTCGCCTTCCGCGGTGCGGTGGTGTCCGACCCTTATACCGAGGGTCTCGAGAGACCAGTCATGATCGAATTCGCTCAAGTTACTGCCTCCGGCCGTAACGACGTCACGTACAGCCTCTATAAACAAAAAACCCGCTCAGGTCAGCCAAAGCAGGTTTCACCTCGCTTTAGCAGTACTTGTATAGCGCCCGCAATCTGAGCCAAATCGGCGCTTCGTGTCGAGACTAGTCCGGTGACCGAATCCGGTCAATCATCCGCTTGCCGTGTGCTCAGCGGTCGTTGTGCAGACCGATGACAGTTCCCGGATTCAGTTCGCGCGACGCCTTCGCATCGTCGTTGCGGCTTGCTTCCAGTCGATTCAGGTACTCGGGAGTGATATCCCCGGTCACGTATTCGCCATTGAATACCGATGTATCGAACCGCTGCACCGCGGTCTTGCCGCGCTTGCCCACCGCGTCAATCAGGTCCTGCAGATCCTGGTACACCAGTCCGTCCGCACCGATCCAGGCGCACACCTCTTCGTCGGTGCGACCATGTGCGATGAGTTCCGAGGCCGCCGGCATATCGATACCGTAGACATTGGGATAACGCACTGGTGGCGCCGCCGAGGCGAAGTAGACTTTGCGCGCACCGGCGTCACGCGCCATCTGCACGATCTGCCGCGATGTGGTTCCACGCACGATCGAATCATCCACCAGCAGCACGCTCTTGCCCTTGAACTCCACATCGATCGGGTTGAGCTTCTGGCGCACCGATTTCTTGCGCGCGGTCTGCCCGGGCATGATGAAGGTGCGGCCGATGTAACGGTTCTTGATGAAGCCCTCGGTGAATCGCACGTCCAGTTCATGCGCCAGACTCATCGCCGATGTGCGACTGGTGTCCGGTATCGGAATCACCACATCGATCTTGTCTTTGCCCAGCACACGCTCGATCTTCCTTGCCAGTTTCTTACCCATGCGAAGGCGTGCCTTGTGCACGAAGATGTCATCGATAATCGAGTCCGGTCTGGCGAAATAGACGAATTCGAAGATACAGGGGCTGCGCTGCCAGTGCTCAGCGCACTGCCGGGTGTGCAGCTTGCCGTCCTCGGTGAACAGGATCGCCTCGCCCGGATCGACATCGCGCACACGATCGAAATCCAGGGTATCCAGGGCCACGCTCTCTGATGCCACCATCATCTCCGGACCTCTGGCGCTTTCCCGCACGCCGAACACCAGCGGGCGGATGCCATTGGGATCGCGAAATGCGATCACACCGAAACCCGGGATCATCGCCACTGCCGCGTAACCGCCGCGGCAACGTCGGTGCACCCCGGACACGGCACGGAAGATGTCGTTCTCGTCAAATGTCAGGTTGCTGCTTTCGCCCAGCTCATGAGCGAACACATTGAGCAGGATCTCAGAGTCGGAATCCGTGTTGATATGCCGACGGTCGTCGCGAAAAAGGTCGCGTTTCAGATCCGCCGCATTGGTCAGGTTGCCATTGTGTGCCAGACAGATGCCGAACGGCGAATTGACATAGAACGGCTGCGCCTCGGCCGAGGACGAGCACCCTGCCGTCGGATAGCGCACGTGCGCAATACCCATATTGCCGGGCAGACTGATCATATGCTGGGTGTCGAACACATCACGCGCCAGCCCGTTGTCCTTGCGCAGATGCAGCCGGCCGCTTTCGCAGGTCATTATTCCGGCGGCATCCTGGCCACGGTGCTGCAACACCAGCAGGGCGTCATACAGCGACTGGTTGACCGGTCCGGTCCCGACGATTCCAACAACTCCGCACATGTCGCACTTGTCCTCAAACCGATCAGGTGTCTATGCCTTGTAGCGAAACCGTTCCGCAAACTCGGGCGGCAAAAGATCGCGCAGCCAAAAAGCCAGTTCTTCAAAATAGCTGACCAGCGTGGAACCGGCCCACCATTGCTCGCCCGGCAAAGGCGTCAGCCCCGCCAACAGCACCAACGCAGCCACCAGCAGAACACCGCGGGCAGCGCCAAAAACCATCCCGATCAGGCGATCGGTGCCCGACATCCCTGTACGCTCGACCAGTTGAATGATCAGGTAGTTGACCAGGCCGCCGACCACCAGGGTCACGATCATCAGCAGCGCAAAGGCGATCCCCAGGCGCGCCGTCGGCGAACCGATCCACGCGCGCATCGGCACTTCAAGGTGACGGAAGAAACTCCAGCTGACCCAGAATGCCA
>ERZ795048.3785-NODE-3785-length-10977-cov-5.455136_pt1 | contig 10977 bp, 5 predicted proteins | sample MGYA00375132_ERZ795048 | MGnify/ENA primary metagenome ERZ795048 (study PRJEB30177, sample SAMN05720225) | activated sludge metagenome | isolation source: Anaerobic digester | place: Hong Kong | collected 2014-12-17 ...
CCCACAAGCCGTTTACCAAACCTTTTTCTTTTAAGGTATCTACATCGAATGTTTTTAGAAAATGGTGAAGGTTGTCGGCAACTGTTTCGGTTTTGGATACTTGTTTGGTGGTGATTGTTGAATTGGGTAATTTACACGAGATGATGCCATGGTTTACTTCGAAAGTAGCAATTTCGTCGAAGCAGATGTAGCTCATACTATTGCTTGACCCATGGTAGTCGCTACTTTCGAGCAACAAAGTGTTGGGAAAGCGGTCGCGCATTTTTAAGTAAACGCTTACCGGTGTAATCAGGTCGGCTACCGTGCCCGATAGCTTGGTAATGTTGGTGTTAATTTTTATTGTCTCCCTATCCCGATGCTTATCGGTACTATGGTTTGAACTTTTTGAGATGTTGGTTGTGCTCATATTTTTTTAGTATTTCTTGTTTCTAATAATTTATTTCTCAGTTATTTTTTCCCACTTATTTCTCCCTTTGGGGGAGGTTAGGAGGGGCGGTAAAAGAAAAAAGGCTTGTCGGAAGTTCCGACAAGCCTTAAATATCTTTTCACTATTATACATGAGTAGCCTGCTCAACTTCCGATTGAAAATCCGATGCTGTGCCACCACCAAGTATTAACAGTTAATGTGTTCATTTTTTGTTTTTATTATTTGATGCAAATAAAGTAATACATTTTAATATTTCAAAGCAATGGCACTAAAAAAGTGATAAATTTTAAATTTTCGTCATTTATATTATACAATGTTCCGCAAATATGATTACGGAGTGTGATACTCTCTAGTTGTGAAGCACCGAGGTCAAAGCAGACTGTAAAAACTTGATTATCTGTAACGAGAATACAATTAATTATGTTTTGATGTTCCCATGCATTAAAAAGAAAATATCCTGCAAAAAACAAAATGTCGTTTATAGATTTGTATCTTCGGTGAAAATTCAAAATAATGACGGAATCATATATCAAGATATACCAATCAGAGGACGGAAAAGCAGAAATAAATGTTCAGCTTTATAATGACACAGTATGGTTGAGTTTGAATCAAATGGTCGATTTATTTGAACGTGATAAGTCTGTAGTTTCGAGGCATATAAATAATATTTACAAAGAGAAAGAATTGCTTAAAGAAGCAACTGTTGCAAAATATGCAACAGTTCAAAAAGAAGGTGACCGTGAAGTTGAAAGGGAGATTGATTATTTTAATTTGGATGTAATTATATCAGTTGGATTTAGAATTAAATCAAAACGAGGAACTCAATTCCGGATATGGGCAAATAATATACTGAAAGAGTATCTTTTAAAAGGTTATGCCTTAGATAGAAAACGACTTGCGCAACAAAATGAGCAACTTAAAGAATTACAGGGTTCAGTTAAAATATTAGGTAATGTATTAAACAATAAAGCCTTGACAAGTGATGAAAGTATTGGATTACTAAAAATCATTTCGGATTATGCTTATGCATTGGATATTTTAGACCAATATGATTATCAGAAACTTGAAATAAAAGACACTTCAGGAAAAGAAAAATATCAGCTGACCTATGAAGAAGCAATTTACCAAATACGGCTTGTGAAAAAAGCACATGGAAACAGCAATTTATTCGGGAATGAAAAAGACGATTCTTTTAAAAGTTCAATAGCAACGATATATCAAACATTTGAAGGAGAAGATTTGTATCAAAGTATTGAAGAGAAAGCTGCTAATTTGCTTTATTTTATAACAAAGAATCATTCCTTCTCTGACGGTAATAAGCGGATAGCTGCATTTTTATTCTTATATTTTTTGGAAAGAAATGGAGTCTTGTTTGACGAAAATGGAAATAAACGAATTGCAGATAATACTTTGGTTGCATTAACTCTGATGATAGCAGTGAGCAAACCTGATGAGAAGGACACAATGACAAAAGTAATTGTGAATCTGATAAATAAGAATAATTATTTGTTATATTAAAACTAAAAGTATTTATATTCAGATTGCTCAACGTAGTATTTGGAGTTCGTTTTTAAGAAGTTACTAAAAAAAAGGTATCAATATTTTGGTAAAAATGTCGAAGAATTACTGGGTATATTAAAAAAAACATCAACTGTCAATAATCCGTCAACATTCATATTCAATATTTAGTAACTATTCTTTGTATGCGATAATTTGCTCATTGTTAGCATTATTCCTACTTAATAATTACTTCTATTGTTTGACTTTTCGCTAATTAGCCATTGTTTAAGCCGCTTTCGATTACTTATGACAGAATTTCGACCAGTGTGTCATTAGCTACTGCTGAACTTCGTTCCCGACGTGAGGAGGAACCCCATGTTTTATGCTGGGGACCCTTCGACATCCCGATAGCTACAAACATAAAGGCTATCGGGACAGGGTGACACACTTTAGATTTTACTGTCATCTCCGCATTATGCTTAATTTTTTTGAGTGAACTCTGCTAATGACATAATGACCAGTGACTTATTTTCTGTTTTTGTATGCTCTCTTCTTTCTTCCGTCTTCCGTCTTCTGTCTTCCTACCCATTAAATGGCAACTCAATATAAAATTTGGAACCTTTGTCTTCTTCCGTTTCGAAGCTGATTTTTCCACCAAGCAAATGAACAATCGATTGGGTTAAAGTTAAGCCTAAACCAGTGCCTTCGCTCAGTGGGTTGACTTGATAGAAACGGTTAAATATTTTTTCTTTGCTGGCTTCGGGTATTCCTGTGCCTGTATCTTTAACGTAGAAAATAAGCTTTTTATCAACCGGATTTACAAAATAGCCCAGTTCAATTTCACCTTCATTTGTAAACTTAAATGCATTGCTCAACAAACTGTTCAATGCTTTTTCGAGTTGCGAAGCATCGGTTTCGATAATATCCTTGCCAGCGGGGAGCATGGTGTTAAGTTCGAATTTAATTTTTCGGGTTTTGTCGTTAGCTTTATAGTACTCGGCTAAATTGGCAATAATTTTATTTACTGCACATGGCTTCATCTCAATGTCAAGTTGGTGCGCATCAATTTTAGCCATATTGATCATGTCGTCAATTAAGCGTAAAACCTGTTCGGTGTCGTTACGAATTATTCCAATGAAATTGTTTTTTTGTTCTGCATCGAGTTCTTCTTCGCTTAACAGGTTTGCAAAACCTACTATTGTGTTTAGTGGAGTTCGTATTTTGTGACTCATGTTGCCCAAATACGACGATTTCATACGATCCGACTCTTCGGCTTTTTCTTTAGCTTTAATCAATTCTTGTTGAACCATAATGCGTTCGGTAATATCGTCGATTAAGCCAATGAGTTGTTTTGGTTGGTGGTTTTCGTCGCGGCGGGTAATCAGTATTGAAACATTTATCCAAACATTGCCCCGTTCGGGGTGCTTAACCCTGAATTCGGCAACCATCGTGTTTTTGGCTCCTTTCATTACCGATTCCATTTTTGTACTCAATGTTTTTAAATCCGATTCATGAATATTGTTGATGAAGTTATCCAAATTTTTATTGGATTTGCCTTCAACAATAAAATGCCAATCGTCGTCAATAATAATTTTGTCGGTAGTAAAATCGTATTCACAGAATGCCAATCCTGAGTTTTGAACAGCCAAGCTAAGTTTTTTCTTTTCTTCCTGAAGTTTATCTTGCAACGACTTAATTTCGCTCAAATCAACAAAAGTGTTCATAATTACAGGGCTGCCATCCATCATCATTTTGGTCGCAGTTCGTAAAACAGGTATTTCTTGCCCTTTAGAGTTGATAAGAGTACTTTCGAAGCCTTCAGTAGTCTCGGGTATTTCTTTTAAAGATGATAAGAAACTGTTGGTAACATTTCCCAACACTGCATCATCGGGAGCATCGATAAGTTGACAAGCATAAGGGTTGGTTGTTAAAATAATGCCGGATGAAGCATTTGAAATAATAATACCTACTTGAGCTTTTTCGAGTATGTAACGTTTTATGCTTTCACTAGCTTCCAATTCGTCGGTTTTTTTATGGTAATCGGCAATCATGCGTGCAACTTCGCCCAACTCGGTGCTCGATTTGGTAAGTGGTTGAATATCGTTTGAATCGCCTTTTTGTAACGAGGAAGAAATACGTTTCAGTGGCGATATTACCCAGTTGATCAAAAAGAAAATAAGAAATAGTACAATTACCGATAACGACCCGATGAGAAACCATTTGTCGGTTGCGCTGGTGCGGTCCCACAATGAAAGGAAAGGGAGGTGAAGTTCAATGTTCAATAATGCGACTGTTTTTTCGTCGTAATTGTTTAAGTCGCGAACTATGCGTATGGTCTGGCTACTTATTTCCGGTAGCGTTTCGTTATTTTGGTATACTGTAATATCCGAATTATTAATACTTGAGGTGTAATGGTCAATCCATTGATTGTCGAGTTCGGAGGCCATAATTAAATAACCTGCTAGCGAGCGGTCACTTTCAATAATTTGTTCGGCATGGCAGTATAACGCTTTGCCATCCGATACTGAGTAAAACGATTGGATACCTGGTTTTGCTGTAAAATCTTTGAGTTTTTCGAATGGGATGCCAACATCGGTTTGGTTTATATTGCCCATTGTTTTAAAGTAGAATAGTGTATTGTCGGGTTTAACAAACCATATTGCATCGGCATTGCTGTATTGCAAAATGTCGGTGTGAAGATTGTATTCAACGTAACCCGGATCGGGGGTGTTTTCTTGCAAAAACAAGGCAGTTGATTGATCGGAAACAACGCCCGACATGTACCCGCAAAAACCCGAACCGTAAAAATCGGGCTGAAGCATTTTGTCAACCTGAACATCGTATTCACTTTTAATTGAGTTTTTGATGAGCTCGAACTCGTTAACCGCTTTTATCTGGAAAAGGGCAACACCTGCAAAAACTATTGCCAATATGGCTATAATCAACCAAATAAAACGTGAAAGAAGTTTCATAGTTATTCTGCTTAATAATTAAGTTCAAAAATTACAAAATATTTTATTGAAATGCCCACTAATAGGGAAACTATTTTTGGTAAATATACTATTTTGCTATTTGTAACAGATTATTGATTGTTGAAAATATAAGCACGTTTACTCAAATTTAGTTACTTGCACTGGGTTGAAAACAAAAAAGGTTGCCGTTAAAATACGACAACCTTTTATAAATATAGTTCGTGATATTAATTTAAGCCTCTGTTTTTGAGTAAAGGTTCAATCAATGGTTCTTTACCCCTGAACTTAACATACATGGCCATTGCATCGCCTGTGCCTCCTTTCGAGAGAATGTTTTCGCGGAACGATGCTGCAATTTCTTTGTTGAAAATATCGCCCGATTCTACAAACGATTCAAATGCATCGGCATCGAGTACTTCGGCCCAAATATAGCTGTAATAACCAGCAGAATAGCCTCCCGACCAAATGTGGTTAAAATAGGTCGATTTGTAACGGGGAATGATTTCGTCGATGAGGCCAATTTTATTCATACTTTCGGTTTCAAACGCTTCAACATCGATGTTTTGGGTGTTGCTTGTTGTGTGGTAATCCATATCGAGAAACGATGCAGCCAAATATTCAACAGTGGCAAAGCCTTGGTTGAATTTCGACGATGCAATGAGTTTGTCGATAAGCGATTGAGGTATTACTTCGCCTGTTTGGTAATGCTTTGCAAAAAGTTTCAGCATTTCGGGTTCCGAACACCAGTTTTCCATTATTTGTGATGGCAGCTCAACAAAGTCGCGTGGTGTTGAGGTGCCCGAAAGGCTGTAAAAGCGGCTGTTTGACAGCAATCCGTGTAATGCGTGCCCAAATTCGTGGAAAAGGGTTGTTACTTCATCGAAGTTAAGCAGTGCAGGTTGATCGCCTGTTGGTTTCGAAAAGTTGCAAACATTGGTAATAACCGGGGCTACCATTTGCCCGTCGATAGTACGCATTTGTTTGCGGTAACTGCTCATCCATGCACCGCCACGCTTGCTTTCGCGTGGAAAATAATCGGCATAGAAAACGCCAATATGAGTGCCGTCGGCTTCTTTAACTTCGAAGGCACGGGCCTCGGGGTGCGGTACTGGAATGTTTTCAATTTCGGCGAATTGAATACCCCAAAGTTTATTGGCCAGTAAAAATGCACCGTTCATTACATTGGTAAGCTCAAAATATGGCCTTACTTCCGAGTCGTCGATGTTGTATTTTTCTTTCCTGATTTTTTCGGCATAATACCACCAGTCCCAGCTTTCAAGTTTGAAATCTCCTCCATCGCGGTCAATCATTTCCTGCATTTGTGCTGCTTCGCCTTTCGCCATTTCAAGGGCAGGCACCCAAAGCTTGTTCAAAAGATCGTAAACATTTTCGGGAACTTTTGCCATGCGGTCGTCGAGTGCAAATTGTGCGTGGTTTTCGAAGCCCATAATTTTAGCACGTTGAGCACGTAAATCCAAAATTTGTTGAATAATTGTTTTGTTGTCGTATTCGTTATTGTTGTTACCACGCATGTACATTGCTTTGTAGAGCTTTTCGCGCAAAGCACGGTTGTCGGCATATTGAAGGAAGGGTTCCCAGCTGGGTTTATGTAAAGTGAAAACCCATTTGCCTTCTTCGCCCGATGCTTCGGCAGCAGCGCTAATAAGTGATTGAGGCAAACCGGCCAAATCGGCTTCGTTGTCGATAATCATTTTATAATTATTGGTTTCAGCCAATACGTTATCGCCAAATTGAAGGGTTAATAATGAAAGTTTTTCGTTAATTTTTTTCAATTCTTCTTTTTGCTCATCCGATAGATTGGCACCACTACGAACAAATCCCTTGTAAGTTTCTTCTAAAAGCTTGGTTTCTTCACTATCAAGCGAAAGTTCGTCTTTTTGTTCGTAAACGGCTTTTACTTTCTCAAAAAGTTGGTTGTTCATTAAAATCTCGTCCTGATGTTTCGATAGTGCTGGATACACTTCTTTTGCCAACGCCTGAAGTTCTTCGTTGGTGTTTGCACTTAACTGGTTGCCAAAAACACTGCTTACTTTTTGGATGTTTTGCCCTGCATATTCGAGCGCCAAAATCGTATTCTCGAAATTTGGTGCATCGGTGTTTGAAACTATGGCTTCAATTTCGGCATTGTGTAGTTCAATACCTTTATCGAAAGCCGGTTTGTAGTGTTCGTTTTTGACTAAATCGAAGGGAGGAACACCAAAAGGTGTTTCATACTCGGCAAAAAACGGGTTCTCGCCACTTTTTTCTTTTTGGGCACACGATGTAATTATGGCCATAAATGTCAGTAGTAAAATAATTCTATTAATTTTCACGATATAAAATTTTGGGTTAGTACTATTTATATCAATTTTAAAACGTAAAAATAGAAAAATGGATCCTTTTTTAGGATAAAATTTGCTTATTTAGTGTTTCAATTTAAAAAAGCTTAATCACATGAAACCGCATGTTCGTTTTTTGATCAATAGTTTTTTCATAATACTTTTTATTGTACTGGTTTATTGGTTTGTTAATCCGCTATTTGTTTATCATTTTCAGCAAATAGGTTTTTTCAACGATAGTTATTTTCTTAAAAGTATGCTTTCCTTACCAGGTGGACTTATTGAATATTCTTCAGTCTTTTTGTTTCAGTTTACCAAATACCGGTTTGCAGGTGCCTTACTTTATGCTATTTTGTCATTTCTGGTTGTTTTGTTTGTAAAAATATTACTAAGCTCTGCCAAAATAAAAGCCAATATTGTAGTGATGTATTTGCCGGTGTTGGCATTGTCAGTTTTGATAGGTAACTATTCTTTTCCGGTTTATTACCTTTTGCTTGCAGTGGTAATGGTTTTTCTTTTAGTTGTTTACAAAGCTTTTAGTAAGTTGTTAAAACATTATTACGAACAGTTTATACCCGCAATTATTATTATGCCATTTGCTTTTTATTTATTGGGAGGTGGCGTTTTTTTGCTGTTTTCGGTTTCGTTAATGTTTATTGAAATTTTTAGTTCTCAAAGAATTAAGCCAATCAGCCTTTTTTTGATTGCGCTTTTGTCCGTTGTTGTGCCATTAGTATCGGCGCATTACGTATTCTTCATTACTGTAAACGATGCGTTTACTTATTTTGGTCCATCGTTAAGTAGTTATCCTTTCAGTTTTGAACTTTTGTCGTTTTTTGCTGCTGTTCCTTTGGCTATTTTATTACAATGGATTGCCATAAAGATTGGAAGATTTATAAGAATCAAACCCTTTTATAGTTATCTTCAATATTCCATTGTTGCTATCGTTTTTGTACTGCTTTTTGTGTCGAATTTTGATCAAAATCAACGATTCAAGACCGAAATCGATTATTTGGCACACAATGGTAAATGGGAAGAAATAATTGAAAAAGTTGAAGCAAATCCATCGAACGAACGTTTGGTAAACTTTCACACTAATATGGCTTTGTATTACACTGGCGAAATGCCCGAAAAATTGTTCCACTTTCCACAGCAATGGGGCGCCGACGGTCTTTTTTTGGTACGGCATTTTATGAACGAGATACTTATACCTTCAACCCGCTTGTATTACGACTTAGGGCATATAAACGAGGCTATTCACTGGGCCAACGAGGCAATTTCGCAACGCGAGCATTCGCCCCAAATTATTGAACAGCTTATTGTTGCTCATATTGTTGATGGTAATTATGCTGCAGCTAAGCATTATCTTAATTTGCTTTCGAAATTTATATTTAATAAATCGAAAGCTGCCGAATACCAAAAAATGATTGATGAAAACAGTTTATCGCAATCGATGCTCGATGTACAGAAAATGATTCCGGTTGAGAATTTTGTAGTAAGCCGCATGTCGCCCAATAGCGATTTGTATTATTTGCTTGTCGATCATCCTAATAACCGTATGGCATACGAGTACCTCATGTCGTATTATTTACTTAACAACGATCTCGATTCGTTTGCCCGTTATTTTCCACTTGGGTTCAGGTTTAATTATAAGCATTTTCCAAAGGTGTACCAACAGGCGCTTACTTATTATATGTACCAATTAAATATTGAGGGGAAACAGGTGCCAAATATCAAAATCGACAATGAAGTATTAGCCGAATTTTCAGACTATATTACAACTTACAGCGAGTTTGAACAAAGTTTGCCCCATGCAAAAGATCTTTTAAAGAAATACAAGGATACCTATTGGTATTATTTGCATTTTGAAAGCCCTGTAACGCTTAACCGTAAAATTGTTGTAGAATGAAACGAACATTGAATAACATAAAACTCCGATTTGTGCAAAAAATTAAATTTTTCCCAAGATTTTTTATTCTGTTGTTTGCAGTTTTGGGCATGTCGTGTAACCGTTTCGATGTGCCCGATAATGCCGATCAGTTAAATGTTTTGCCGCAAATTTTTCCCGATTATACAAATGTGGCATTGCCTTATAACATTGCTCCGCCAAACTTCAAGGTCGAAGAAAATGGCAACGCTTATGTTATTAGTATAATTGGCAAAAATGGCGAAAGCTTGGTTTGTAAATCGAAAAATGGTGTAGCCGATATTCCAATAAAAAAATGGAAAAAAATTACCGATGAAAACAAAGGCGAAGAGCTAAAAGTAAATGTTGCTGTTGAAAAAGACGGAATATGGCAAAAATACCAATCCTTTGAAATATTTGTTGCCCCACATCCAATCAACAGTCATTTGTCGTACCGGTTGATCAATGTTGGTTATATTCTTTGGAAGAAAATGGGTTTGTACCAGCGCGATATAACCAGTTTCGTCGAACGGCCAATAATGTTGAACCGCAACAGCGATGGTAATTGTATGAATTGTCATTCGTATTCTGATTATAATCCCGGATTCTTTTCGTTTCACATGAGGGGAAAACATTCGGGCACAATAATTTCAACCCCCGACTCGGTTTTTAAGGTTGAAACCAAAACGCCTTATACATTGGCTTCGGGAGCTTATACCGCTTGGCATCCGCAAGGCAAACATGTAGCTTTTTCGGTCGATGTTGTTAGACAGTTTTTTCACGGTGTTGTTAAGGATAACGAAGTTTACGATCAAGCATCTGACCTTATCGTTTACGATATTGAAAAGAATTTGGTTACTACCCACCCCCTTGTATCGACAAAATTACGCGAAGTGTTGCCAAATTGGTCGCCCGATGGTAAGCATTTGTATTTTGCAGTAGCGCCCAGTTATTACGATTCGTTAAATTACGATGAGGTTTATTACGATTTAATGCGCATTGAGTTCGATGCGGCCAGTAATACTTTTGGAAAACTCGATACCGTTTATCAGGCTTCGAAGAACAAGCGGACTTTATCGTTTCCAAAAATTTCGCCCGATGGGAAACATATTTTGTTTACTGATGCAAGCCATGGGTATTTCACCATTTACAATCAAACAAGCGACCTGCATCTGCTCAACCTGGCCACTGGCGCTGTCGAAGCATATCCTTTTAACAGCCCAGCTGTTGAAAGTTATCACGAATGGTCGTCGAACGGGCGCTGGGTTGTTTTTAGCAGCAAGCGTATCGATGGGCTCACTACTCGTCCTTTTATTAGTTATTACGACGAAAATGGGAAGTGGTACAAACCTTTTGTGCTGCCTCAAAAAGATCCGCTTTTTTACCGGTCGTTCAATCTTAATTACAATATACCTCATCTGTCGGATGGAACGGTTACCGTTAATCGTCAACAACTGTTAAAAGCCGTTTGGGGCGAGGCCAAACAGGCACAATTCGACTCAACAGTCGATGTTGATGCTTTATCGGGCGCCAGTAAAATTGAAAAAGGAACAAGCTTACATTAATTATTTAGTAGCAAGGTGTGTGCAAAAAAACTACATTTGCACAACAAATTTTTTACAATGAAGCACATTGGTAGATTCATATTATTGGCCATTTCTGTAGTATTGGTGTCGTGCAATGCACCAACTTTATCTGTTTTTCCCATCGAAATTGAAGAGCAAAAAGTTGAAGTAAAAGATTCAATTATTATTGATGTTGATTCTCCTGGACCAATTATGGAGCTAAAGGGAAACATTAAAATAATTGAAGGAGCTTGCGAGTTGATTATGC
>ERZ795048.3789-NODE-3789-length-10964-cov-5.988908_pt1 | contig 10964 bp, 6 predicted proteins | sample MGYA00375132_ERZ795048 | MGnify/ENA primary metagenome ERZ795048 (study PRJEB30177, sample SAMN05720225) | activated sludge metagenome | isolation source: Anaerobic digester | place: Hong Kong | collected 2014-12-17 ...
GCCAAACGACGTAAAGGAACAACATGGAGCAGTCCTTCTGTCTCTGGAGGTAATGGCCCAAAACGGTCTTCGAGTCGTTTTCTAAACGCTGTCACTTCATCATCTTCATGCATGCCGTCTAATTCTCGGTATAACAGCATACGCTCTGGATTTCCTGGCACATAAGACACTGGAAGATTGAGGTGATAGTCACTTTCAAATAGCGTTTCTTCTACAAACTCATCTCCACGAGGATGTGGAGACTCTTTATCTTGCGTCTGTTGGTCAATACTTTCTTCGGATGGCGCCTCTTGATAAAGTTCTGCAAACTCTTCTATTTTAAGTTCCTGCACAGCTTCTGTTAAGATCTTTTGGTAAGTCTCATACCCTAAATCAGCGATAAATCCACTTTGTTCTGCTCCAAGTAAGTTGCCAGCACCACGAATATCCAAATCTTGCATAGCGATATGAATGCCACTTCCTAAATCACTGTAATTCTCTATAGCTTGTAAACGACGTCGAGAATTATCAGGCAAACTAGCCATAGGTGGCGCAAGCAAATAACAAAAAGCTTTGCGATCGCTACGACCTACACGACCTCTCAGCTGATGCAATGCGCTGAGTCCAAAATGATGCGCATCGTTCACAATAATAGTATTGACATTGGGCATATCTATACCGCTTTCGATAATAGTAGTTGCCAATAACAGATCATACTCATGATTGACAAAATCAACGATTAGGTCTTCAAGCTCTTGTGGTTTCATCTGTCCATGTCCTATACAAACACGACAATCTGGAACGTCACGTACAATCATGGCTTTCAATGTTTCTAGAGCATCTATGCGATTATGTACAAAAAAGACTTGTCCATTGCGACTTAATTCAAAGCGTACTGCGTCAGCAATAATTTCGGGATTAAAGGGATGAACTTCAGTTTGAATAGGGCGTCTATTGGGTGGCGGAGTGGATATAATGCTCAAATCTCGCGCACCAATTAAGCTAAATTGCAGGGTACGTGGAATAGGTGTCGCTGTAAGGGTCAAAGTATCCACATTGACACGCATTTGTTTCAATTTTTCTTTTTGTCCAGCTCCGAAGCGTTGTTCTTCATCAATAACAAGCAATCCTAAGTCTTTGAACTGCACACTTTTGTTTAGAAGTTGGTGTGTGCCTATTACGATTTGGATTTCTCCCTCTTTTAATCCTGTAAGCACCTCTGTTCGTTGCTTAGCTGAACGCGCACGACTCAAATAATCAACTCGACATGGGAGTCCCTCCAAACGCTTCTTAAAACTCTGATAATGCTGATATGCCAAGACGGTCGTTGGAACTAAGATTGCAACTTGTTTATCATCGGCTACCGCTTTAAATGCTGCACGAATAGCAATCTCTGTCTTACCGAATCCGACATCACCACAGACCAATCTATCCATAGGTAAAGAACGCTCCATATCACGTTTAACGTCTTGAGTCGTTTTTAATTGGTCGGGGGTGTCCTCATAACGAAAACTAGCTTCTAGCTCTTGTTGTAAAAAGCTATCACGACTAAAAGTATAGCCCACAGCTTTTCTTCTTTGAGCATACAACTTTATGAGATCACGCGCTATATCTTTAAGCTTGGACTTTTTACGCTCTTTGAGTTTTTGCCAAGCCCCTGTACCAAGCTTACTTAAACGAGGTGGTTCTCCTTCTTTGCCTTTATATTTGGAGATTTTATGTAGCGAGTGAATGGATACAAAAACAGTATCGCCATTGGCATAAACCAATTTGATGGCTTCTTGATAGCTATCTCCTTGAGGTAGACGTACTAGGCCAGCAAATCGACCGACTCCATGGTCTATATGCACCACAAAATCATTTAACTCAAACATAGTCAGTTCTTTCAAACTAACAGCCGCCTTTCCGCGTTTGACTTGTTCGTTGCGTAAACTATATTTATGATATCGATCAAACATTTGATGATCGGTAAAATAACAACACTTTAATGTCTCATCGACAAAACCGGCATGAATGGTTTTTGCAACAGAGTGGAAAGTAAATGTTTCCTCTCTATCTTCAAGAATGTTATGCAAGCGCTCATGCTGTTTCTCGCTATCACTACAGAGAAACAACTCGTAACCTTGGTCAAAATAATCTTGTAAGGTGTGCATAACCAACTCGAAGTTTTTATGAAACATCGGCTGAGGAAGCACATCTACCATCACTTGACTAACAGCGGCTGGAGCTTGTGTACCAATAAAAAGCTGTTTAAAAGAGCTGAAAGAAGCAGTGACCTTGGTTGCAGACATTTGAGGAACTTCCATAGAAGAAATTGTATCAACAACATACTGCATATCATACGTACAGCACAAACACTCTGCATCTAATAAATCGAATAAGGTCTGTGTCACTTCTGTCTGATTGACAAGACTTGGTACTATGTTAATCTTCTCTAGCATTTCTACTGATAATTGAGTATCAATAGCAAAAGTACGAATAGAATCAATATCGTCACCGAAAAAATCGACACGATAAGGCATATCATGTGAATAAGAGAAAATATCTAAAATAGATCCTCGAAGTGCTACTTGACCAGGGTGATATACATAGTCAACTCGCTCAAAGCCAATCTCTACTAAATGATTCACGGCTTTCTGAGGAGCAATGTTTTGACCTTTCGCTAACGCTAACGAATAATTGTCAAGCTGCTTGCGACTTACTACAGGTTCGGCCAATGCCTCGGGATGTGTGACAATAACCACAGGGCGCTCTTGTTGCAAAGCAGAAAGCACTTCGGTGCGTAATATAATTTGCGTGTCATCTAATTGACCATCTCGCATAGAACGACGATAAGAGATAGGCAAAAAGAGTACTTGATCAACATCAATCAATCTAGAGATATCATGATAAAAATAACCTGCTTGTTCCACATCATCAAGTACACAGAGTACTTGACGAGTTACACCGTACTTATACAGCATTGCAACCCAAAAAGCAGAAGAAGACTCCTTTAATCCTGCCAAATGAATGGAAGCTTGTGCATTATTTAATGCTGTTGTTAGCTCCTGAAAACGAGGATGCCCCTCAAAACGTTGAAGCAAATCGGGAAGTGAGTATGTATCCGATGCTTTCATTTCTGATTTATTTTGAACCATATGCCTGCAAAAATACAAAAATACACTAACATAGATATGGACTTACGGATAAAAACTCGTAACTTTGCGACATATACCACCATTTAAACTTTTTTAGATAAATAAGACGAGCATGAGTAAGGCAAACAGTATAATCATCATCCCAACGTACAATGAACGTGAAAATATAGCAGCCATTATATCAGCAATTTTCGATTTAGAAGATTGCTTTGATGTATTGGTTATAGATGATGGTTCACCAGATGGTACTGCTGATATTGTAAAACGTATCATGACGGATAAGGACTACAAAGATCGAGTATTCATCGTGGAACGTACAGCCAAACTAGGCTTAGGTACAGCTTATATTACTGGGTTTAAGTGGGCATTGACAAGAGACTATGAATACATCTTTGAGATGGATGCTGATTTCTCTCATAATCCAAGTGATTTACCACGTCTACTAAAAGCGTGTAAAGAAAGAGGAGCTGATGTGGCCATTGGGTCACGTTACGTAAGTGGAGTGAATGTGGTTAACTGGCCAATGAATCGCGTGTTGTTGTCTTATTTTGCTTCTAAGTATGTACGTATTATCACTGGATTACCAATTTGTGATACAACAGCTGGTTTTAAATGTTACTCTAGAAAAGTGCTCGAAAAAATGGATTTAGATGCGATTCGATTTAAAGGGTATGCATTCCAAATTGAAATGAAATTTACGGCATATAAAATGGGCTTTAATGTAGTAGAAGTTCCTGTTATTTTTATCAATCGTGAACACGGTGAAAGTAAAATGAATGGCAGTATTTTTGGCGAAGCAGTATGCGGAGTCATTAAACTCAAACTGCATAGCTTGTTTCATAAATATCCGCAAAAAGAAGATTAGCTGCACGCAATAAAATTTATAACCTCAAAGACAAATTTCTATCATGCAGAATAAAAAAACTTATATTTCTAATGCAACTATAATCAATGAAGGAGAAACATTTAATGGTGGTGTATTAATTCAAGGCGACCGTATCCTCCATGTATATCATGGTGACGAACGTCCAGATGAGCATATCGACATGTCTATCAACGCCAAAGGTAATTATCTGTTGCCAGGAGTCATTGATGACCATGTACACTTTCGTGACCCTGGATTGACTCACAAAGCCAACATGCGCAGCGAAAGCAAAGCTGCTATAGCAGGCGGAGTGACATCCATTATGGATATGCCCAATACTAAACCAAAGACTACAACTATTGAAGCATGGAATGATAAAATGCAACTAGCTAGTGAAAAATGTCTAGCAAATTATTCATGCTACTTCGGAGCAAGCAGTGACAATTATGAATTGCTTGATAAACTAGACCCTAAACGTTTTTGTGGCGTTAAATTATTTATGGGTGACAGTACAGGCAATATGGGTGTCTCTGAAAATTATATCTTTGAAAAGTTTTTTTGTTCAACAAACAAAATTATTGCTGTCCATGCAGAAGACCAAGAAATCATTCGTGCCAATCTTTCTGCTTTTAGTGGAATAGATGACATCCCACTAGCTAAACATCCTGAAATCAGAAATGAATTAGCTTGCCACACAGCAACATCACAAGCCATTAAAATGGCAAAAAAATGCAACTCAAGACTGCACATTTTACATATCTCTACGGAAATGGAAATGAAACTATTGGCTCACGAAATAGATTATACAGTTCCGCTTATTGAACGTAAAATAACCACTGAAGCTTGCATCCCTCATATACAATTTTCTCAACTAGACTATATGGCACTGGGAGCGCTCATCAAAGTCAACCCTGCTATTAAAAAGAAAAAACATCGTGAAGCATTGCGCCTTGCTATAAAAGAAGATCGCATTGATGTCATTGCTACCGATCACGCCCCTCATACATTGGAAGAAAAACGTGGTGGAGCCTTAAAAGCGATGTCTGGCATGCCGTCTATTCAATTTGGACTCATCGCAATGCTTTCCTTGACATCTAAAAAGAAAAGTTTTAGCATGGAACAGGTTGTCGAAAAGATGTGCCACAATCCAGCCATTATTTATGGGGTAGAAGATCGAGGTTTTATTCGAGAAGGCTACAAAGCCGACTTGGTACTTGTTAGTCCTACAGATATGTACAAAGTGGAAGACAAAGATGTACTTAGCTCTTGTGGATGGACTCCTATGAAAAAAGTAAGAATGACATGGAAAGTTGAAAAAACATTTGTCAATGGGCGCCTTGTGTATAACAACGGGGAAATTGACGAATCGCTCATGGGCGAAGAGCTTTCCTTTAGCCGATAAAAGTATGGCGCTTAAAATAGCTGCACTCTTTTTACTAATACTGATTACATTTCTCCCTATACTAAGTGCTCGTTTCTTTCTCTTTTGTTTACGATTTAGAAATTGGTTGATCTATAAAGATCATTTTTCAGAAGCTAACTATAGAACTCGCGAACAAAGAACCAAAACGATTCGTATAATAATGAATACGGGCTGGATACTTACAGGGATTCTTGGACTTTATTTATGGGGGTATTGTTATATCTTTGGACGTACAGATTGGGAAAATGTTTCAGTAACGTTTCAATCTAAAAATATCCCACCTGCTTTCGATGGCTACCGTATCGTACAAATTAGTGACATACATTTGGCGACATGGACATGGGACAACTTGGCTATAGCCGATCTTGTTTCTCACATTCAAAAAATCCATCCAGATCTGATTTTATTTACTGGTGACTTGGTTACGAATAAGGCCAATGAAGCTAGAACATTTATTCCAGAACTATCTAAACTACACGCCCCAGATGGTGTATACTCAATTATAGGGAATCATGATAACGGTCCTTACTTTGGGATATCAACTATGTCAGAAGAGATTGAGAATGGAGCACAGTTAGCCCATTATGAATCCGAAATGGGGTGGCATCTTCTCCAAAATGAACATGTATTTCTGACTAAGACTAAGGCGAATAAAACAGATTCGATAGCATTGATTGGTGTTAGTGATATGGCAAAATCATCATATATTGAACAGTATGCTAAATTGTATGCAGCAATGCAAGGTACTACTCCTTATTTTAGGATCTTAATGGCACATAACCCTGACCAATGGAGATACGAAGTCGTTCCTAAAACGGATATACCCATTACTCTCTCTGGACATACACATGCTTTTCAAATTAAAATAGCGGGGATGTCTCCAGCTGCTTTTAAATTTAAATATTGGGAAGGTACACATTATTCAAAGGACAGCACTCAAATGCTTCATGTAAATATTGGAGTAGGACAAATAGCAATACCCGTAAGAATAGGAAGTGCAAGACCAGAAATCACTATACTGGAACTAAAGAGAGAGAAATAGAAAAAGAGACTGTATCAATGAAGATACAGCCTCTTTTTTTATCAAAAACACAGACATGAAATACTTATTCAAGACGCTGTCCGTTATAAAATCTCAAGATTTTTGTACGGAACAAATACGTGTATTTTGCTTGAAGTTGTTCTGAAATACTTTTCATTAGATTCAACTTCGATTCGTTAAATTCAACTGAATTAGCCTGTCCTTGCATAAACTTCTTATTCATCACATCAAAGGCTTCTTGATTGGCCAATACAGCCTTCTTGGCACTACGATATTGCACTTGTGCAGCAACAGCATTATACCATGACTGTTGTATCTCTTTATACAAGGCTTTCTTTTGTGCTTCTAGTTCTAGTTTATATTGTTCTCTTTGAAGACGTGTAGATTTGATATTGTTATAGGTTTCAAATCTATTAAAAATTGGCACACTCATTGAAACACCTATACTCTGAGAAAAGTTATCATCCATTTGCTGATTAAAAGTACGCGCTTCTAGACCTTTAATCTTATTATAAGACGTAGATAGGTTCGCTCCCAAACTTAGACTTGGCAACAAAGCACTCTTAGCTATACGAATACTATGTTCACTACCTTTGACACGCAACTGCGATGCACGCACTTCAGGACGAGATGCCAATGCATTGATATATACAACATCAATGGAAGGCAAATCTACATCTGCACCTACTGGTATATTACTAGGCACATCAAGCTGTAAATTATCTGGAGATGGCAATTCTAATAATTGAGACAATTCAAGCAATGCTAAATGCACATTATTCGATGCTTGTGCCATACTATATTCATCTTGAGCCACACGTGCTGCAGATTCTGAAACATTTGACTGTGCTACTTTGCCTACCTTATATAAGGTATTAAAACGTTCATATTGCTCTTTGGAAAGTGCAAGCTGTTGCTGAGACACCTTGTATAGCTCCTGATTATACAATACTTGTAGATATTGCTGAGCTATTTGAACGCTTATATCATCTTGTGCCTTTTCAAGATCAGCCAAAGAAGCCTCTAAATTGATTTTAGCCAATTTATACTGATTGCAGATTCTACCACCTGTAAATAAAGGAACGTTTGTAGAAACGCCAAAACTGGTATTCTCGCTACGCATTGTAGTATAGCTGTTATCCACCGCTGAAACAGAACGTCCCCATGAATAATTGTGGCTAGCAGAACCATTCAAATTAGGTAGACGTGCCCACTTCTTGGTATGCACATCAACTTTAGAAAGCTTTGTGTCAACTTCTCGACTTTTAAGTGTTATATTGTGTGCTAATGCATAGTCGATACATTGACGAAGAGACCATGCTCCAGCTGGGACTCCATCGTCTGAAGCTGACACTTGTGGTGCTTCTTGTGCCATAATAGGCTGAGTAGCACACAAGCCAAATGATAATAGGCCTATTGTAAATAAAGAAATATACTTCATAAGAATCAATTTTTATTTTTTAGCCATTTTAGGATCAAACACTTTACCTCTAAGTTGTTCATCTCCTTTTAGACCTGACAATATTTGAATATTCACACCATCTGTCATACCGACTTTAACTGGAATGCGTTCAAATGCTTGTGGTTCTTCTGAAGTAAGTTTATACACAAAAGTACTGTCACCTTTGAACTCGATAAGTCCTTCTGGAACGGTCAATGCGTTCTCAACCTTACGAAGTACGATCTCTGCATTGGCTGAATAACCTGAACGAATGGTTACTGAATCTGGCACATGAATAGCTGCTTTGATTTCAAATTGTGTAGTACCATTATTGTCGACACCTTTTGGACTAATATACTCTAGACTAGCAGTAAATTTACCTCCTTGTACCGCACCAATTTTAAGAGACATAGGCATGCCTTCATGCAGACTACCAACTTCAGTTTCATCTACATTGCCCTTAAAAATAAGGTTGCTCATATCAGCAACTGAAGCAATAGTAGTTCCTTCGTTGAACGTATTACTTTGAATAACAGAATTACCTTCTTTGACTGGTACATCAAGTACCAAGCCATCAATAGTACTACGAATATTAGTATTTGAGATATTTTTTGTTCGTTGGCTCACACCAGTACGAATAATTTCTAAGGCGTCTTTTGCCGTTTGCATCTCTTCTTGAGCTTGTTTGAAACTAACTTGTGCCTTTTCGTACTCTTCTTTACTAATAAGCTTATCACTAAATAGTTTCTTTGTACGATTCCATTCACGTTGAGTTTGAGCCAAATTAATCTCAGATAAACGCACACGACTTTCAGCACTGTTCAAATTATTCATCTCAGGAATGACCTTAACACGAGCAATAATCTCACCTTTTTTGACATAGTCACCAGCTTCTTTATAAAGCTTATCAATAATACCAGAAATCTGTGGTTTAATCAAAATCTCATCACGAGGCTCAACACGTCCAGTGGCAACACTTGTGTTTTGTAAAGACTTACGTGCAGGTGATTCAATATTGTAAACGACTGGTTTGGGTTGACTGTTGCTGTATAGAAACCAGAAAGTCCAAACGAATATCAAGGCAACTACGACCAAGATAAAAATGCGAAAAAATTTTTTCATTGTGGTTATAATAAATAGGGTTATACATTCAATTTTATTTCTTATCTCATTTTATTTATTCATCACGAATAGCCTCAATAGGCTTAATAGCCATCGCACGATAGGCGGGGGCAAGACCTGCCCCTACTCCAAGTACAGCTAGGATAAACAACGTACCCACTGCGGTCCAAAAACTTATTTGGAATGGAATTAATGTATTTTGAACTGAACTAATGGCAACTTGTGCAACTTGAAGTACCAAGACTGTTAAACACAGTCCAAACATTCCAGCAATAGCAGTAAGCACAATACTTTCGGCCATAATCTGGCGCATTATAATTCGAGGCGTTGCCCCAATAGCCCGACGAATACCGATTTCGGTAGTACGCTCCTTGACAGTGACCATCATGATATTACTTACCCCGATGATACCTGCTAATAAAGTACCAATGCCCACAAGTATTGTCAACAAAGAAATACCGGTCATTACATTATCAACCATAGTAAACATAGCCTGTGCATTGAAATGCCTGATGGCCATCTCATCTTTGGGAGAAGCATTGTGATAACGCAACAAAGATTGTGTAATGCTTTTTTCAAGATCTCCCATTAAATATCCTGGTTTGGCAACGACAGCATACATATCTACATCTTTTGCTAAATTGTAGACCATTTGTACAGTCGATAACGGTATCGTTGCTCTTGCTCCAGCACGTCCACCACCAATGTTGATATTGCTTGATGTTTTAGCTGCAACGCCAACAATTTGGTAATAAACACCATCACACTCAACATATTTACCACATGGGTCAACACCATCATGAAATAAATCGGTATAGACATCATGACCTAAGACACAAACTTTACGACTTTTTTCCTGGTCAATTTGGTTGATCCTGCGCCCAAATTTTAGCGCCATTTCTTCAACCTCGTCTGTATAAATAGGTTCAATTCCACGGATACTGCCGCGCTGTGAACTCTTTCCTTCATATTTAAATGTCGATCCATATCGACCAACAACTGGAGTAGCAAACTTAACTCCTTCACTTTTTTCTATTACCCCTATATCATCGGTTGTAAGACGAATCTGCCTTCCTTCTGGGAAACCTTTATAGGCTATTGTTGTAGATTGAGCCCAAAATATAGAACTGTTTGTAGCAAAGCCTTTAAAATTTTGCCCCATTAATGCTTTTAGGCCTTCGCCTCCTCCTAATAAGGCAAGAAGCATAAAGATACCCCAAAACACACCAAAAGCAGTCAGTAAACTACGGGTTTTATTGCGGGTGATAGTGATGAGAATCTCCTCCCACACATCAATATCGAATCGAATTTTCATATTATCTTATTTTTCAAGATTCCTTATTTTGTTATTCAGCACGCAAAGCCTCAATAGGTGGAACTTTTACAGCTTTCAGAGCTGGAAAATATCCTGCTAAAGTACCACATATAATTAATGTCAATGTAGCTTGAATAGCTACATGTATATCAACTGTAGGGTTCTTGAAATATTGCATTTGAAAAACACCTGCATTGACAGTTTGGTGACCAATAGTAGCATCCATCAACTCAGTGACGCCTACGCCAGCCACTAAACCAATATACCCAAATAAAGTCGTGATAAAGACACTTTCGGCAATAATCATCCACAATATAGATCGAGGAGTAGCACCTAGGGCTTTACGTATACCAAATTCTTTTGTACGCTCCTTCACTGCAATCAACATGATATTACTGACTCCTACAATCCCACTAATCATTGTAAACAAAGCGATAATCCAAATAGCAACAGTAATAAAATGGGCTCCCTTCATTTGGTCCAAATACTGACTAAATCTATTCCAAACCCACACCCCTCCAGTATCTTCGGGATCGAATCGCTCTTGGTGTGCTATAACGCTTCTGAATGTTTTCTCAAACTGATCACAATCGGCTTCATTTTTTATATTATGAATGGAAAACAATAGCTGATCAACTCT
>ERZ795048.3791-NODE-3791-length-10963-cov-8.889806_pt1 | contig 10963 bp, 11 predicted proteins | sample MGYA00375132_ERZ795048 | MGnify/ENA primary metagenome ERZ795048 (study PRJEB30177, sample SAMN05720225) | activated sludge metagenome | isolation source: Anaerobic digester | place: Hong Kong | collected 2014-12-17 ...
CCGCCCTCACCATGACCCATTCCACGAAATCCTTCACCGCCTTCGTCCTGAAGGGCAGCACGAAATACACCACCACCTGCCCCGGCTCATGGACCGTAACATCGCCGCCGCGCCCCGTGTGCCGGACCTGGTAGCCCGCAGTCAGTATGTCCGTTTCAGGAATAAGAAAATTTTCTTTTGAGGCGCGCCGGCCCAGAGTGATTACCGGCGGGTCATGTTCCAGAATAAATATTTTCCCCGGGCTTCTGCCGCCGGCAACACGGTCCCGCTCCTCCTGCTGCATGACAAGGGCAGTATCAAATGGAACCGTACCGGCTCTTTCAATAATATATTTTTCCATATATGGGACAGGATAATCCTGCACCATACTTCTGCAAGCTGTTTTCGCCGGTATTCTATTTGTTCAGGTACAGCTGAAAAATACTTTATCTCAACCCTTTGAAGCAGCCGGGACTCCCTGTTCCACTTCATAAAGCGCAAGGTCCTGGTAGGTGTTAAACAGCCTCTGGCAGAAACTGTCCCACTCCCTGCACACCTCGATTGTTTTCCTGTCCATCCCGAAGAGGTCCGGGTGCGCCGTCAGTTCAGTTATTTCCTCTCTGAACTGTTTCCGGACACTCTCATCGGCCCCATGGAGGAAACCGTCAGAAAACTCAGCGGGACTGTACCACGAAGCCGCCCGCTGGAGGTCACGATGTATCTGGGTGAGCAGCACATTCCGCGGCCCCTCCCAGAGTTCATTGACCGCCGCGTCACGGTAAAGCCGGGGCAGTGAGGAAAAGTCCTCCATGACCCCGTGCCCCCCGAAAATTGACATCGCGCTGCGGAGCACATCGGTGGTGTCCCAGGAGGCGGCTATTTTCTGGAGCATGATACGCTCCCGTACATCAAAACGTTTTTTCCTTATATCAAGGGGCTCATCGTCAGACAACCCCCCCTTCAGTTCACCTCCGGGATCGAGAAATTCCCTGTACAGCCGGAACGCACCGGCGGTTGTGCGCCGGGCACTGTGTTCAATCCGCTCCAGCTGACCCGCGACCATGGGAAAATTTCCGATCTTCATGCCGAAGGCATCACGGAATCCGGCATATTGTTTCGCCTCCCTCGCGGCCCGTGTCATGGACGCGGCGCCGGATATACCCACGGTGAGCCTCGAAAAGGTAAGCACGATACCCACGACGTTCGCCACACCGCGGTCAAGGGGCCCCACGGGATAGCCGACAGCCCCGTGAAAGGTGAGTTCTCCCGTGGTGAGTTCGCTGGTACCCATCTTCCACTTTATCCGGTCAATGGTATAGCCGTTCCGGATTTCCTTCTCTTTATTACCAGGGAGCCACGATGGCACTACAAAGAGCGCCACTTTATCCGACCCTTCGGGCTTCGCGGTAACCAGGGCATAGTCCGCGTGGGTCGCCGAGCAGAAGAATTTTGTTCCATAGAGCTTCCATGTGTCACCCTCGCGGACCGCCTCCAGGAGATTTGACGGGACATCGGAGCCCCCCTGTATTTCAGACAGGTACTGGGCGCCAATGGCATAGTGCCCGTCAATACCGTCCCTGCAGTGGCGGAGGATCTGCTGCGTTTCAGGTGTCCCGGCAAACGCTTCCAGGATTGCAACCATTCCCTCGGTGCAGGTGAGGGGGCACGCGATACAGGCCTCACCGTTCTGGTACAGGAGAAACATCTTCACCAGTTTTTCCCATGGTGATGTTTGAGAAGAAAAGAGCCCCTCGGAAAACACTTCCTGTTCCATGATTTCAGTTTCACGGGGACGGACAATGCGGTCGATACGGTTCCGGTGGCCGTCATAATGCATCATGTAGGGACGATGTTCCGGCCATGCAATTTTTTCCGCCATATCCCGCCACCGGAAGGACACCTTCTGTGATATATTCCGTGCCGCGGTATCGACCCGCTCAAAGTCTTTACCGGTATAATGCCGCAGCACCTTCCGGATAAAGGGATCATCCCCGTAATAGTCGGTATTATCACGCCATTCGAGGTATTCATTGAAACTATAGGGATTATTTCTGTCAGGCATGGACATGGCGCCCTCCGTATTTCTTGTAGTATGCAACTGGACAGTCTTTGGCTGAACTATAATCATAGTATTGAACACCGTTCGGCGAGTCAAATCATTTTCAATATTTTCTTGCTTTTTCACCTTACACTGTTACAGTGTGTCCCTTTATCACAACTCACCATGAAACAGGATACGGAATGAAATCGAAAACGACCCTTACCTCTCTCAAGGAACAGGAGCGGGAGGTGCGGAAAAATCTTATTATAGATGCCGCGGAACATGTATTTTCAACTAAGCCCTTCGACAAGGTCAGCATGCGGGACATTGCCCATGAGGCAGGTATGGCGACCTCTTCAATTTATACATACTTCCCGGATCAGCAGTCCCTTTTTGTGGAGGCAACACTTCGCGACGGCAGCCTTCTTGTGGACATCCTCACAGAAAAAATAGAGGGTGACGGCCCGGCACCGGATGCGGGTGACATCATTACCACATTCATTGACTTCCTGAATGACCACGACGCCTATTTCCGGATGATGACCCATTTCATGCTTCACGGGAACCTGACGGAGGAATCCACCTCGCAGATCAATGAAATGATGCGGAAGATCCTTGACCTCTTCGATACTGTACTCGCGAATTCAACCCATGAAAAATCACGGCGTATGCTCTCGCATTATCTCTTCGCTGCTTTGAACGGCATCATCATCACCTTCAGAAAATATCCCGGAAGGAAAGAGGAGGAGGTGCTGAAGCATATGAAGGACATCGGGAGGATCGTGGCGGATATGATATCCTCATATCCCGACAAGAAGAAATGAATGTATACCTGACATGACCGTTACTGCGAATTATTGTTCCGGCAGGTCTTTATACTCGGCGGAGTGTTTTAATCTGTCCAGAAACCTGTTGAACGCGCCGGTAGTTTTTTCTGCGATAATCTCATCGATCGGTGCACCGGAACGGAAAAAATTGAGATATATAATTCCGCCGCATACCGCCGTGAGAAGGGTGCTGACAATAAGCGCTGCAGGTTCACACATATTTGAGAGGCCCATACGGCTCCCCGACACCCACTGCAGCAGGGCGGTGCCCAGAAGAACAACCCCCACAATAAAAAGCACAAAGGCGATTGGTCCCGCAATTACGCTGAACGCTATTGCGGGAAAGATAAGCACAATAACCAGCACGTCATACCACGCGGCAAGGTAATAATACAGCATAACAGCAAAAAAATTGCTCAGGGAACGCCGGTACCGCCCCTTCACGGTATCCATTACCGCATATACCGCCGGAAACACACCCATCATTGCTATAATAAAGAGAATGAACAGCAGCTCCTGAAAATAGAGGGCAACCCCGACACATGCAGAGACCAGAATCACCCCCGCAACAGCCATGATGAATTCTTTTGCCGTTTCCGCTTTCATAAACCTGGATGGATTCAATTTCATGTCATAATCTCAACTCGATTTTTGCCGTATAGAGCACTTCAGCGGCAGTGCGTATACTGCCACTGAAGTATCATACAATTCCCACCCATGCAACTGTTTTCTACAATCACATGTTTTACGGCACACTGCAGTAACTACCGGAACTGTTTCAACTGCATTTCTCAGAACCGCACCCGAACACTTCCGCCTATGCTCCGTTCCGGCTGCTCATCCATATGGCTCACCCTGGAGAGATGATCGTGGTAACTCTTATTTGTTATGTTTTTAACAAATCCCGTAATACTCACAAGTTCCGTGTAATTAATGCCGAGCCGCACATCACCCACAGTATATCCCGGCGTTTCCGTTTCTGACGTTTCATCGATGCGGTCCTGCCGTGCGGTGCTGTGGGCGGCAAGTTCACCCCAGAAATTCATTGAACGGAAATCACGGGAGTACCGCACCCCGTATGTACCGGAAATCGGCGGCATATAGGGAAGCGCCTCCCCGGTGTCGCTGTTTTCTCCCCTCAGCCATGTAATGTTCCCGAACACCGTAAAGCCCCATACAAGGGTCACCTCCGCCTCCGCTTCCGCGCCGTAAATGACGGCGCTGCCGACATTCCGGAACTCAAATATTGATCCTGACGTCCCTGTCTGCCCGGTATCATATTTTACAATATAATTATCTATCCGGTTGCGGAACCCGCTCACGGTCATCCAGAACCCCGGGAGGTTTAACTTAAACCCTGCATCCAGATTCAGGCTCACTTCCGGGTCCAGGTCGGGATTACCCCTGTCCTCACCTTCCGTATGGGTGCCGTAAAAATACCGCTCAAGGAGTGTCGGCGCCCGGAATGCCCTTCCGGCGTTGGCGGTAAGGTTCAGGCGGTCTTTCACGACGGTGAACAGCAGCCCTATGCTGCCGCTTGCGTTTTCATCGGTTTCCCTGTTCTCACCGATGGGATGCCCGTACAGCAGCTCGTCCTCTCCCGGCTCTGATTTTGACACGATCCGGTCATACCGTATTCCCAGGACCGCGCGAAACCGCTTCGTACATGTAATCTCGTCCTGGATGAAGTACCCCATGCCGAGGCGCGTACAGTCCGGTATCACCCCGGAAAGGGGGCCCGTTGACATTTCCCGTGACGAGGTAACCTCCTCATAGAAGAACTGGGCCCCGGCGGTAATCCGCTGGACGTCCCCGGCCTGCATAATGAAATGCGGCTGCAGGTTCCATGTGTCAATATCGAGAAAAATATCGACCGACACATCGGAAGGATTCAGGAGATGGAAGTGCCTGTTATGGCGCTGGAACGCCCCATCAATACGGAATTTTTTAAGAAACGGGGCGATATTGTTCTGCTCAAATACGGCGCTCACGAAGCGGTGTTTCTCGTTATCAAAATAACTTTCCTTAAATGTATACTTCAGGGGATTACCGATATCGGCAGTACTGGCGTATCCCCATATACTGAGAAAGGTATTATCACCGGTGTAATTCATTCCGCCGCTGTAATTGCGGGTATCATGGAAGCTGTGCAGCAGTTCACCTTCAGGGGTCTCCACGTTATCGGTGTCCTGATATATCCCCCCGGCGAAAAAGTTTATCTTTCCCGCGCCCCCTTCAATATATGCGTCCCCTTCTTTGCTCTCCGCGGCGCTGTCATACTGCACCCCGAGCTGTCCATGGAGCCGGGCCCCTTCTCCGGAACTCCTGCGGCTGTTCCGGGTGATAATATTGATGACACCTCCAACGGCATCGGAACCGTACAGCACCGACCCCGGCCCGCGCACCACCTCGATCCGCTCGATCTGACCCGGGTTGATTGAAAGCGCGTGGTCGCCCCCTCCCCGCTGCTCGGAAAGCCGTATCCCGTCCACCATGATAAGGACCCGATCGTCATACAGGCCCCGTATCATGGGGCGAAGGCTCCCCATGCTGGTGTAGGACACATTGAGCCCCGGCTGATATTTAAACAGGTCTCCCATGTCAGCGGGGACGGTGTGCTCAATCTCTTTCCGTGTGATGACGTTGACCGGCAGGGAGCTGTTGAACACCTTCGCCTCATTCATCGAAGCGGTAACGATTATTTCATCAAGGTTTACCGTGTGTGTACTGCTCCGGCCTGCCGTATCATTCTCTCCCGTGGTACCGCCATTGAACGCTGCAGCTTCCTCCCCGGCAGCCGCAGCACACAAAAGCAGCAGCACACAGGTACTTCGCACAATATATTGTATCATTCGTAATTAGTCCTCCTGATATTTTCCGTGCATGACATGGCATGCCGCGTATTCATGCACAGGTGTGATGTTCTGACAATGCGGGGAAATCAGATACCAGGAGGGGCACGGGGAACAAGAGGCAGCGTTTCGGCATTGCCGGCGAGATGATACCGTGTGACCGCAGAATACAGGGAAATGACCGCGGGAACGGAAATTGCCGGAGACACGTCCCGGCGGGGGACCTTATACTGGTTCAGAAACGCGCAGGCTGAACAGGCAGTCCCCAAAGCATCATCGCCGCGGGCATCACCGGCGGCCCGTACATCCGCCGCTTCACCATAACCGCAGTGACCGCCGGCGGCACAGAGTACATTTCCATGACTGCATCCGGCGTCACTCACCGGCCTGTGGTTATGGATAAGGTGAATTCCCGCACCGAGGACAAAAATCCATCCCCCCATACATGCCGCTGTTATTTTTCGTAATGAGCAGTTCATACCGTACTGTTGTTTATAATATCATGCAAATCATTTGCGCATATATTACGCCCCCGGTCAATCGAATTTCACGAAAACAGTCAACCGGACATTGGATTGCGCTTGACAGCACCGGTCAGCCGGAAATACAATGCAACTTATTCGCGCACACGTATGGATACCGTCATGGCAAAGCTCACCCCGGTCCGGGAGGAAATATTATCGATCATTGAAGACGCCGGGATCCCTGTCAACGTCAGCGTCATTATGGATACGCTTACTTCCACCCCGAACATATCAACAGTATACAGGGCACTCGATTACTTCGAACGAAACCAGTATGTGCATTCAATATCGCTTTCCGGCATGCGGTATTATTACGGTTCATCCCGGGGGGGCCACGGACACTTTCTTTTCTGCCGTGAATGCAGGGAACTCATTACATTTGACGACTGCATTGTTCATACACTCCAGAAGAAGCTTCAGAAACAGTACGAATACCAGATATCCTCACATGTACTGTTCTTCGAAGGGCTCTGCGGTGAATGCGGGAAACTGCAGCATAAAAAATCACAATCCATTTTCAGTGGAGAACGGGGAAACCGATGAAACAAATCCTTACAGTATTGACAATTCTCCTCGGGGCGGTTTTTGCGCAGTGTTCCCCGGAAGCCCCTGTGGAACATGAAAAACCTGTAATCGTCACCTCGATTTTCCCTCTGTATGACATCACCCGTTCCATAACCGGAAACAGAGCTGATGTGTTTTTTGTGGTCGATATCGGGGCAAATCCCCACACCTATGAACCTACTCCCGCCACGGCGAAAAAGATTTCCCGGGCCGATATATTCATCGGTGTCCGGAAGGAGTTCGACGGGTGGATAGAAAAATTTCTGGCCCCGAAGGCCCGCCGCCTCTACCTGCAGGAAGGTGATCACCACGGGAACCCCCATATCTGGCTCAGCATCCGGAAAGGGAAAGACATTGCCCGGAAGATAACCAGGTTTCTGGGAGTGCAGTATCCCGCCATGAAAGCACACTGCGACGGGAATCTCATGGGGTACCTTGCGCAGCTCGATACAACCGATGCGGAAATATCACACATACTCAAACCGGTAAAGGCAAAGAAGATGATACAGTGGCACTCCGCATGGGACTATTTCGCCGCTGATTACGGGATTATCATTGCCGGCACCGTGGAGTCCGGCCACGGAGACCAGCCCTCCGTGAAACGGTTCAAGTCACTCATCGACAAAGCAAAACGCGAAGGCATCAGGGCCGTCGCTATTGGTCTCAATTCCGAAGACCGCGCCGCTTCATCTCTTATCAGGGAAATTAACGGCTTTCAGATACGCCTTGACAGCATCGGCTCTCCTGACATCACGGACAGGTCATCCTATATCCTTCTCATGAAATACAACGCTGAAACAATAGCCCGGAAACTCGGGAAAGGCAAGGCACGCTGATGGACCATGTAATACCGGCGATTGAACTTTCCGGCGTCTGGATACGGTACGGGCAGAATGTCCTCCTTGAAGACATCAACCTCAAAGTTGAGGAGAAGGAAATAATATCCATCGTAGGGCCCAACGGCAGCGGCAAGAGCACGATCCTGAAATGCATTATGGGATTCAAGGACACCTTCCGGGGATCAATAAAGGTATTCGACAGAGACCCGAAGGAGGTACAGCAAAGCGGCATATTCGGCTACCTCCCCCAGGGGAACCATCACGACATAAACTTTCCCATTGACGTGTACAACGTTGTGGCAATGGCGCGGTATTCGAAGCGCGGTCTCTTTGAAAAACTGAAACCCGCCGACAGGGACATCATTAACGGGACACTTGAAAAAGTTGAAATGGCTGATTTCAGAAAGCACCATTTCGGGAGCCTCTCAGGAGGGCAGAAACAACGGGTGCTGATCGCCCGCGCCCTGGCGACTCGTCCGAAAATTCTCATTCTTGACGAACCCTCAACGGGGCTCGATGCCGTAGCCCAGGACAGGTTTTACGAACTCCTGAAGACACTCCGGGACAGCGAAGGGCTCACCATTGTCATGGTGTCCCATGACATCGGCACGGTATCGCGCTTTGTCGACAGACTTGCCTGCGTAAAGCAGCGCCTCCACTTCCACGGGCGCCCTGAAGACTGCGCGTCCAACGAGTCACTGGCAAAGGTCTTCGGGAAAAACACGTACTTCATCAGCCACGACAAAAACTGTGAAACATGTATGGATAGAAAATGACTGAACTCTTTGCAATGGAATTCTTCCGGAACGCCTTTATTATGAGCTGTATACTGAGCGTCCTTTTCGGAATACTGTCTTTTTTTGTGGTCATGAGAAAAATGTCCTTTCTGGGTGCGGGGATTGCACACACCGCCTTCGGCGGCGTGGCCCTGGGGATTTTCTTCGGCATAGACCCCTTTGTGTCCTCCCTTGCCTTCTGTGTCATATCTGCGCTGCTCATAGGGAAACTTGTGCGTCACAGCTCCATATCGTACGACACCGGCATTGGAATATTTTTCGCATTTTCAATGGCTCTCGGGGCCATTTTCATTTCACTGAAGAAAAGCTATTCCTTTGACCTCATGGGATATCTCTTCGGCAACATCCTCGGTGTTTCTCTCACTGACGTGCTCCTTGCCACAGGGGCCCTTGTGCTCTTTGTGCCGTTCATGTACATGTTTCTGCACCGGATACTCTTCATGACATTTGACGAGGAAGTTGCGCTGGTAAGCGGGGTGAATACCGGCCTTCTGGACACGGTTCTCCTCGTGTTTCTGGCATCCATCATTGTTATCAGCATCAAGATTGTGGGAATAATTCTTGTATCCGCCCTCGTGGTTCTGCCGGCAAGTTTCGGGATGCTCTTTGCGAAGGACTACCGCAAAGTGCTGCTTACGGGGATACTCTACACAATTTTTATAATGATTGCAGGATTATATCTTTCATATTTCATTGACACCCCTGCGGGGGCAACCATTGTAACCTCGGGGACCCTTCTGTATTTCACTGCTGTGGTAATAACATGGGGACGGCAAAAGCTCCGGGGATAAGGTTGTTCATTTCACCTGTACGCAGCATCAGAGATCATTCAATCGCTATTATTGTACTGTAAAAGGAGAATATTGTGGATATTTATAAAATCAAAGGCGGGAAAAAACTGAACGGGGAAATCCCTGTATCCGGGGCAAAAAACGCCGCCCTTCCAATCATTGTTGCGAGCCTTCTGGCGGAAGGTGAAACCGTGCTGAAAAATGTCCCCGCCCTTATGGACATAAAAACTATCATCAAGGTTATCGAATGCCTCGGCGCCGTTACCGACTTCAATACCGGCACCAACACATTGAAAATAAAAGTAAACTCCCTGAAGAACGCTGAAGCACCCTACGACCTGGTAAAAACAATGCGGGCCTCCATTTACGTTATGGGGCCGCTTCTGGCGCGGTGCGGCGAAGCGGACGTGTCGCTTCCGGGAGGATGCGCCATCGGGGAACGCCCCGTCGACATCCACCTTGACGGCTTTGCCGCAATGGGAACTGCCATCGAAATTGAACACGGCTACATAAAAGCCCGTGTAAAAAAACTGAAAGGCACGCGCATATTCATGAAAAAAGTATCCGTCGGCGCCACGGCAAACCTCCTCATGGGAGCGGTCCTTGCGGAGGGGGAAACCATACTGGAAAACTGCGCCATGGAGCCGGACATCGTCGACCTTGGGAATTTCCTTATAAAGATGGGGGGGAAGATAGAGGGACTCGGGACCGAAAGTATCCGCATCCAGGGAGTGAAAAAGCTCGCTCCTGTCACGTATTCCGTCATGCCTGACAGAATCGAGGCGGGGACATACCTCCTCGCCGGAGCCGTGACCCGCGGGAATGTCACCATCACAAAAGTTGTTCCCGACCATATACGTGCCCTTATCGACACCCTCATGGAAATGGGATTTACGGTTACCGAAACAAAAAACACCGTCTCCATTGAACCTTCAAAATCCCTTATTGGATCATCAGTGCGGACACTGCCCTTTCCCGGATTTCCGACAGACCTCCAGGCGCCCATGATGTCCCTCATGTGCACCGTACCCGGGATCAGCGTCATCATCGAGACAATCTTCGAGAACAGGTATACCCATGCCGCGGAGCTGCGCCGTATGGGGGCCGATATTACGATAGAAGGAAATATCGCCATAATAAAGGGAGGAGGAAAACTCACTTCCGCCACAGTCATGATGTCCGACCTCAGAGCAGGGGCCGCCCTTGTGGTAGCGGCACTCGCGGCAAAGGGTGAAACTGAAATCAGAAGAATTTATCATTCCGACCGGGGATATGAAAAATTAACTGAAAAGTTATCCGCCGCAGGTGCCGATATTAAAAGGGTAACAGGAGGAAAACTCTAATGCTCAGAGGAATATACACCGGCGCCGCGGGGATGATGGCCCAGGAAGCCAGAATGGACGTCATATCCAACAATCTCGCCAATGCGGATAAAACAGGATACAAACGGGACGAAACCATATTCAAGGCTTTTCCCGACATGATAATCCGCCGCGCCAATGATAACGGCCTCGGCTTCACGCCGGCAGGATCATACGACACGATGCCCTTTGTAGGAAAACTCGGCACCGGCGTGGAAGTCAATGAAGTGTTCACCCAGTTCCACCAGGGGTCACTGCAGAGAACGGAAAGTAAATTTGACTTCGCCCTTGACGGACGCGGTTTTTTTGTAGTGTCAACGGAACGCGGGGAACGCTATACCCGTAACGGGACCTTCAACATGAACCAGGACGGCATACTTGTCACCCA
>ERZ795048.3792-NODE-3792-length-10962-cov-6.480425_pt1 | contig 10962 bp, 11 predicted proteins | sample MGYA00375132_ERZ795048 | MGnify/ENA primary metagenome ERZ795048 (study PRJEB30177, sample SAMN05720225) | activated sludge metagenome | isolation source: Anaerobic digester | place: Hong Kong | collected 2014-12-17 ...
ATCGTGATTTAGTTGGACGAATTCAAATCAAACATTGAGCAATAAAATAATATCATGAAACTATTTAGAAATTTATTTTTACTGCTTGTTACTAGTCTTTTTTGTATAAGTTGTATTACGACTAGTTCTGTGAGAAAAAGATATATGAGCCAGTATGTGGGGGATGAAGGTTTGCAGTATTTTATCAAGCCATTTGCTTTTGAAGCTAGTAATCACTCCACTTTAATTGCTGATTTTACTTTTCGTCATGGAGAGTTGAATCTTAATGATACGGTAGCTATCAATTATACGGTACGGACGAATAAAAAGGAAGGACGCATTAAGAAGTTCTGCATCTCATTGCCCAATAAAGATTTTGAAGCGCTGAGTACAACCGTATTGTATAAAGAAAAAGATAGTGAATATGTTACTAGATATACTTCTTTGTTTTTGTATAAACAACTACGTGCAGCTTATAAAGAGCAATCATTTAATTTGAAAACCATAGCAGATGAAGGAACAGTGGTATATAAGCCAACTAAAACATCTAGTAAGTTGATTCCCGCTTTGGATGAATCTATTTTTCAGTTGTTAGACTAAATATTACTTGATCATTGTATGGTTTTATATTTGTTTTTGTAGGTTTGTGTAATGCACATTGAGTTGAAAATAACCTAAATATACAGAGTATGAACAGATTAGAAACAACATTCGCAGGGTTGAAATTGAGAAACCCTATTATAGTGGCTAGTTCTGGAATGACCGACTCAGTCCAGAAAAACATTAAACATGCTCGTGCAGGTGCTGGTGCGATTGTCTTAAAATCGTTATTTGAAGAGCAGATCATGATGGAAGCTTTAGCGCAGCCTCAAGATTATGAACATACAGAAGGTGATGAATATTTTTTTGCTTATTATCGTGGACATAAAGTTGCTCAATATTTAGACCTTATTTCCCAAACAAAAGCAGCTGTTGATATTCCTGTCATTGCTAGTATCAATTGTTTCTCTAATGATACATGGATTGAATTTGCACGTGAATTAGCACGTGCTGGAGCTGATGCATTGGAAATAAATATATTAGCGTTACAGACCAATCCTGATGCTGTGTATGGTAGCTTTGAGCAACGGCATGTTGATATTTTAAAGCGTTTGAAAGAAGTTGTCAGTGTACCTATTATTATGAAGCTAGGGAGTAATTTAACCAATCCAGTGGCTTTAATTCAGCAATTGTATCGTGAAGGTGTGTCTGGTGTTGTGCTTTTTAATCGTTTCTATCAACCAGATATCGATATTGATTCGCTTACCCAAACTCATGGATCTGTGTTTACATCACCTTCAGATCTTGCCAATTCTTTACGTTGGGTAGGGATAGCCAGTGCACAAGTGGAGGATATAGACATTGCTGCTTCTGGAGGGGTTGCTAAACCTGCTGATATTATTAAGTTTATCTTAGCAGGGGCTTCTGCTGTCCAAGTTTGTTCAGCCATATATCGTGGGGGAGCTTACTTTATATCGGAGTCTCTAGAATTTATCGAGGAATGGATGAAGCAAAAGAAAATTGAAAAATTGTCTGATATACAAGGTCAACTTAATATCAAAAATGTAAATGGTATCAATACTTTTGGGCGAAGTCAATTCCTTAGATATTTTTCTCAAAAGGACTTATAAGTGTACTATATATAGATACAGAAGGTGCGTCAAAATTTCACTTTTGACGCACCTTTTATTTTATCCAGTTCAGTTAGGATTATTTACTTAGCTTGTTCGTTAGCCTGTTTAATCATGGCTTCACTAGCCAAGATATACAATTCTACACGACGGTTTTGTGCGCGACCTTCTGCTGTGCTATTGTTAGCGATTGGGTTTTGCCAGTATAGTCCTTGAATATCTTTAATGCGTGAAGCCGAAATACCATTCATTGTCAAATAATTTGCTACTGCATTTGCTCTATTAAACGATAGGTTTTTATTAAGTTCTAGAGGACCTGTATTATCAGTATATCCATAAAGAGCTAGGTCAACCATTGGGTCTAATTGAGCCGCAAAACTTGAAAGATTTTGTTGACATTGGGCATTCAAAGTTGCCTTATTGGTAGCGAAGGTAATAGCACCATCAAGTGTGACTTTAACTGCTGGAAGACCGTTAATGTCTACACGCTCTACACTTGCACCTTGGATATGAGCAGCTTCTGCAGCAGCTTTATCCATGCGATTGCCAATGATTGAACCAGCACCTGCACCTACCGCAGTTCCAATGGCAGCACCAATGGCAGCACCTTTACCATGTCCAATCAATGCACCAACTAATGCGCCTATGGCTGCACCACCACCAGCACCAATAGCTGTACCTTTGGTTGTGTAGTCAGCATTACAGCTTGCGCAAAGCAGTACAACACACACCAATAGGGCAGTTACTTTAGTTTTCAAAAAACCTGTTTTCATCTTTAATTTATTGTTTGATTTATACTTAGACTCAATAAAGAGTCCCTTTCGATTAGATTTTGTACGATAACATCTTTAACAATTACACATTGAATATTAAATGCTATTTTTCCGTCACAAAGATAATAAAAAAGACTTCCTTTGCAAAGAAAATGTCTATGAGTTACAACTAAAGATATAGTGATAATACAAAAAAGACTTCCCGTAGGTTTGGTACCTTGTGGGAAGTCTTTCTATTTAAATCTGTGTCTTTATTTAGCTTGCTCGTTGGCTTGTTGGATCATTTCTTGGCTAGCTAAAATATATAATTCTACTCGTCTATTTTGTGCACGACCTACTGCAGTGTTGTTATCGGCGATTGGATCTTGCCAATATAAACCTTGAATGTCTTTTATTCTTGTAGGATGAATTCCGTTTACTTTCAAATAATTTGCAACGGAATTAGCACGTTCGTAAGAAAGAGTTTTGTTGAATTCAAGTGGACCAGTGTTGTCTGTGTATCCATATAAAGCTAAATCAACCATTGGATCTAGTTGAGAAGCAAAGTTAGAGAGACTTTGTTTACATTGACTATTTAGTGTTGATTTATTGGTTGCAAAAGTGATAGCTCCGTCAAGAGTTACCTTAACAGCAGGTACTCCGTTAATGTCCAAACGCTCTACATTAGCCCCTTCAATTTTAGCTGCTTCTGCAGCTGCTTTATCCATGCGGTTTCCAATAATAGCACCTGCTCCAGCACCTGCAACACCACCAATAGCAGCGCCGATGACTGCCCCTTTACCCTTGCCAATTAATGCACCAACTAATGCACCAACAGCTGCACCACTACCAGCTCCGATAGCTGTACCCTTTGTCGTGTAGTTGGAGCTACAGCTCACAATAAGCATAACCGCACATACCAAAAGGGTAATCATTTTGGATTTTACAAAGTTTGTTTTCATAGTTGTCCTTTTTATATTTGTACTAATAAAATGTTTTACTTAAGGAAAACTCGGGCTTATTATTGTACGGCAACTTACATGGTTATCTTGTATCGTTTGATTTTAAATATGCTCTTGCGTATCAAGATAAACCATGAAAATATACATATTCCCTTTAGGATAGTGCCGACTGTAATCCCCCACCAAATACCATCTAGGCCCATGCCTAATGATACGAAGAAAATAGCTAATGGTATGCGCATATAGTTAAACACAACGCTATTTATTGCAGGAGGAACTGAGCGACCTATACCATAAAATATGCCCTGCATGATAATCTCTATAAGCATAAAGAATTGAGAAAATCCGAGAACAAAAAGGTACTCACCTCCAGCACGAAAAGCTTCTTCTTCTGGAACAAAGATAGCAAAAATTTGTTTTCCTGCAAATATAAATAATAAACTTGTAAAAAATCCAAATATGCACCCAATCGATAATACTTTTTGTATAGATTTTACGACGCGTTTGTAGCATTTTGCAGCATAATTTTGAGCCACAAATGTACTAAGAGCTGTAGATACACCTTGGCTAGTATTCCATGTGATAGCTTCTATTTCACTTCCTGTCCCAAGACTCATGACTCCGATATGTCCTCCTACCGTAGAAGCCATTCTCATCAAGTATATATTCACGAAGCAATGCAAAAGAGTAAACCCAGAAACAGGGGCACCTATTTTAAAAATATGCCAACTCTCTTTTTGTTTAAGCGTTCCTAATAGTTTGAACCCTCCAAGGAGTTTATCCTTATGTAGACGATATAGAAACAGACCAAATACAAGTGCTTGAGCTAGCCAAGTAGCAATAGCAGCACCTTGTGTCCCCCAGTGAAATTTTAAAATGAGTATAGGGTCTAAAATCATGTTGAATATCAAACCAACACCACTTATATAAAATGGGACGCGTGTATGCCCAGAAGCGTTGTATATCCCTGTAAAAGTATTCGCTAGAAAAAAAAATGGCAACGATGTACTAAGAATGTGTAGGTAATTTATGCTCATAGAAGCTATGCTCTCTTCCAATTCAAAGATGCTTACTATTTGGGGAGCAAGGAGAAAAAGTAATGTGCCCAAAACAACGGAGATAACTAAAGACATAGTCACATTATGCGTAGCATATTGCTTTGCCAAGCTACTATCTTGAGCACCTATTGCTTGGGATACAGTTACTTCAGAGCCAATTTTGTTTAGGTTAGTAAAGGTTTGTGCTGCCCACATGACTAGACTAATTGTGCCTATTGCAGCCACTTCACGACTACCTAATCGTCCCACCCATGCAGTGTCTGTTAGGCTGTAGGCCATCTGAATAAAAGATGTGGCCATAATAGGAGCAGCCAATGTCATCAGCTGACGCATTATTGGCCCCTTAGTTAAATCTTTACTTGCTAAATTGGACATGAAATATATGTTATTACAATCTATTATTTAGGATACCTATAAAATATTTATTGAGATTTTATGGCATGAGTAAGGACGAGTCTCCATAACTTAAAAAACGGAAATCATGTGTCAGGGCATAATTATATATTTCTTTCCAATCTTCACCTACAAAAGCCGATACTAGGAGTAATAGGGTACTTTTTGGCTGGTGAAAATTAGTGATCATACCTCGTACTATATGGTACTGATAGCCTGGTGCAATGATAATCTGTGTACTACCATTGATAACATCTATTTGATGCTCGTCCATGTAGTTTAGTAGGGCACTCAACATAGCTACAGCTCCTGGTAGATCTTCACCTAATTGTTCAGCCATTTGTTGGACTTCATATGGTTCCCATTGACTAACATGTAGATGGTCACATTCTTTGTTGACTTGTGTGTAATCGCAAGCACTCACTTGCATACCCATAAAGTATAGACTTTCTAATGTACGTACCGAAGTTGTGCCAACAGCGATAGCTTGTCCATTATGAGCTATTAGGCGCTCTATTGTGTGGCGAGTCACAGATATATATTCCGTGTGCATTTCATGAGCCCCTATAGCTTCTGCCTTTACTGGTTTAAATGTACCTGCTCCAACATGAAGAGTAACTTCACTGATTTCAGTGTTTTCCTGTTGGAGTGCTTCAAAAACAGAGGGAGTGAAGTGCAATCCAGCTGTAGGTGCAGCTACAGATCCTTTTATACTAGAATAGACAGTCTGATAAGTATCCTTATCACTTTCTTCTGTCTCTCTATTTAAGTAGGGAGGAATAGGCAGTTCACCATATACCTCTAATATTTCTGACCAAGTGACTTCTGGAGCATCCCATGTGAAATCGATCCAGTGACTAGTATTCACCCTATCTCCACGTGTTGCTGTGATGGTGAAAGTCTTATCACCGACAGTAATTTTTTCATGCAATTCGTTCTGTTTCCATTTCTTCAGATTGCCAATCATACACAGCCATGCTACGTGTCCTTTACTTTGAAAATTCAGTTGATAGTCTGCTGGCGCTGCTGGTTCAAGACAAAAAATTTCTATTAGAGCTCCTGTTTCTTTGCGAAAGTGCAATCGAGCTTGAATTACTTTGGTGTTGTTGCGAATGAGCAAAGAACCAGCAGGTATGTATTCTGGCAAGTTGTCAAAACGTGTATGATGAATGTCACCTCCACGATAAAGCAATAATTTGGATTGGTCTCTTTGAGTTAATGGATACTTAGCAATACGTTCATCTGGCAATGCGTAGGCATAATCACTGATGCTGATATACTGAGGATGAATCGTTTGTGTGGCTTTAGAAGCCTTTGAGGAATCTAATTCAGGTTTTGGGTTCACTGTCTTTATAAGTTTTCTTTTTTTAGTTTGTCATAATTGAATAACTCCGCAAAAATAGCGATATTTGTGCGACATAGAAAGCAGATAGGGGAAAAACCTCTATTTGAATACAAATATTATAGGTAATCAACAAAAAAATAAGCTATGGCAAGAATACATATAGGAGATACGGTTCGTTTTCTGAACTCAGTAGGCGGAGGGATAGTACGTGGATTTAAGGGCAAAGAATTAGCACTTGTAGAAGATGAAGATGGATTCGAAGTTCCTGTTTTACTTAAGGAATGTGTCGTTATTCAAGAGGGAACTCCACAGAGCGGTAAACCAATGCAACAGGTTGAAAAATATATTGAAAAAAAAGTCACTAAACAACCTCGAGCTGGCAAACCATTAGCTTATGTCAATGAAGATGAGCATGAATTCTCAGAAGTAGAAGTGCCTACAATAGAAGATAGACCTGAAGAACGACGTGGGGCTGATCGTCTGAATCTATATTTGGCTTATATACCTGAAGAAGGAGATGCTGTGAGTTCCAAAGCACTTCGTGCCATTTTGGTCAATGATAGTAATTACTATATGTATTTTACTTATCAATCATTAAACCTAGGACGTTGGGAAGTGGCGGCTCATGGGCTTATAGATCCTAATAGTCAGTTGGATTTGGAAGTTGTGCTACGAACTGAGTTGGTTGATCGTGAGCACGTCTTGTTACAAGGGGTGGCATTTAAAGTGAATAAGCCATTTGAACAGAAGGGAGCCATTGATTGTGAAATCAAGATGGATATGAAGAAATTCTATAAGCTGCATGCCTATCGTATGACTCCATTCTTCCGAGAAGCTGTGCTTCTGTTTCCCATAATTGAAGACGATCATGTTGTAGAAAGTATTGAATTTGATCCTGAGGAAGTTGCCAAAGAGATGCAATCTAAATCTGGTGATGTCTGGCATGACGAGATTACAAAACCGACATTGAAGGTAGTGGGCCATATTGACTTAAATGCTACTAAAAGTGGAAAACGTAAAGGACAGTTACTAAAAGATGTTGATATAAAGCAAGGCCTATCAAATAAAAGGCAAAGTAAATCATCCAAACATGATCCTATAGAAATAGACCTTCATATGAATGCTTTGTTAGATGATTACGATGTGATGGATGCGCAAGAAATGTTGGGTTTTCAAATGGATACTTTTCATCGCACAATGACCTTGTATAAAAATAAGCGTGAAACGACTCTCGTGTTTATACATGGAAAAGGTGATGGCACTTTGAGACAACGTATCTTAGAAGCACTTAAAAAGGAGTACCCAACTTGTGTTGTGCAGGATGCTTCTTTTAGAAAATATGGATATGGAGCGACAAAAGTAACGATTAAATAAGATGATCAGGATATTTCAACAAAAACAGAGTCAAGAAAATGCTTGTGAAGTCTTTCCTATAGTCACAGAAGAGGGAATCCAAATTGGAAAAGCAACGCGTGAAGAATGTCATAATGGCAGTAAATTACTGCATCCAGTTGTTCATCTGCATGTGATTCATCCAGAAAGTGGTGCTTTATTGTTACAGAAAAGACCTGTATGGAAAGACATTCAACCAGACAAATGGGATACGGCTGTAGGTGGTCATGTAGATGAGGGGGAAGCTATTCAAGATGCATTGATGAGAGAAGTGTCTGAAGAGATCGGAGTTACTAATTTTCGCCCCGAATTTGTGACCTCATATGTGTTTGAAAGTGATATCGAAAAAGAGTTGGTCTATGTATATCGTACATATTATGGAGGCGATTTTAATCCGAACCATGAGGTAGAAGCCCTTCGATTTTGGCTGTTGAGTGATATTGAAAAGGGGATAGATGACCTTATTTTCACGCCTAATTTCATACAAGAGTGGGATAGATTACAAATTGCTAAGTGGATGCAACCCCTTTTTTGATGCTTTGGGTAATTTTTAGTGTTTAAAAACAGGTTTTACATGGTAGATAAGTAGAAAAATTGTACCTTTGCGGTCTGATTTATCAAACCTAAACAAGAATGGATACTATCAAAATTAAAGACAAAGAGTTTTCTATTTCTATTCCCGAAGAGAAGATTCTTGAGCACGTACAAAGAGTAGCAGATGAAATTAATCGTGACCTAGAGGGAAAGAATCCACTCTTTCTTAGTGTGTTGAATGGCTCGTTTATGTTTACTGCAGATCTGATGAAGCGCATCAATATCCCATGCGAGATCTCGTTTATAAAACTTGCTTCTTACGAAGGCATGGCATCATCTGGAACGATCAAAGAAGTTATCGGTATTAACGAGGATTTAGCTGGTCGCACTGTTGTAATTGTTGAAGATATTGTGGATACTGGTTTTACGATGGAACGTCTTTTGGAACAAGTCGGTACACGAAATCCTAAAGAAATTCATATTGCGTCTTTGTTGGTAAAGCCTGATAAGTTGAAGGTCAATTTAGATATTAAATATGTAGCCATGTCTATTCCTAATGACTTTATCGTAGGATATGGTCTTGATTATGATGGATTTGGTCGTAATTATAAAGACATTTATACGGTTGTTGAAGACTAATAAATGCTCTCTTCAAAATAGGTAAGTTTTTTAATAATATAATTAAGGAAATAAGACATGTTGAATGTTGTAATTTTTGGTGCACCAGGTTCTGGAAAAGGCACACAGAGTGAGCGAATTGTAACAAAGTATGGTCTTAATCACATTTCTACTGGGGATGTATTGAGAGGTGAGATTAAAGCAGGAACTGAACTCGGTAAAACTGCTCAAGAGTACATCAATGAAGGTAAGTTGATTCCAGATGCGTTGATGATTGATATCTTGGCTGCCAAGTTTGATAGCTTTGAAGACAGTAAAGGTGTTATCTTTGATGGTTTTCCACGTACGATTGCTCAAGCAGAAGCATTGAAGGTTATGCTTCAAGAACGTGGTCAAAGTGTATCTATCATGTTGGATCTTGAAGTGCCAGAAGAAGAGTTGATGACTCGTCTAATTAAACGCGGTCAAGAGTGTGGTCGTGCAGATGATAACGCAGAAACTATTGCTAAGCGTCTAAATGTATACCATTCTCAAACTGCACCACTTATTGATTGGTACAAAGGTGAAAGTTTATACCAACACATCAATGGTCTAGGTACAATGGAAGGTATCGCAGATGAAATCTTTACTAAAATTAATGCAGTAAAGTAAGCAGATTGCATACCAATACTTATGGCTTTATTAAAAAAATGTAAGCCGTACAATAGAATAAATATAAGAGAGCAGGGGCATTTCACTATCCATTGGTGAGATACCACTGCTTCTCTCATCTTACTAAAGAAGTAACCATGGCAGAATCAAATTTTGTAGATTACGTAAAAATTTATTGTCGTAGTGGCAAGGGAGGTAGAGGATCTACCCATATGCGACGTGAGAAATATGTCCAAAATGGAGGACCTGATGGAGGTGATGGTGGTCGTGGTGGCCATATCATTCTTAAGGGTAATCGTAATTACTGGACATTGTTGCACTTGCGCTATGATCGTCATATCATGGCGGGACATGGTGCATCTGGTAGCAAAGCACGTTCTACAGGCAAGGATGGAGAAGATAAAATCATTGAGGTTCCTTGCGGAACTGTAGTGTATAACGCAGAAACTGGTGAGTATATCTGTGATGTTACTGAACATGGGCAGGAGGTCATATTGCTAAAAGGTGGCCGTGGTGGACAAGGTAATACTCATTTTAAAACGGCCACTCGTCAAGCTCCTAGATTTGCTCAACCTGGAGAACCTATGCGAGAAATGTTAGTAATTTTGGAATTGAAGCTTTTAGCGGATGTCGGTTTGGTCGGTTTCCCAAATGCAGGAAAATCAACTTTACTTGCAACAGTTAGTGCAGCAAAACCAAAAATAGCCAATTATGCATTTACTACTCTTGAACCCAATTTAGGTATTGTTTCCTATCGTAACAATCAGTCGTTTGTTATGGCTGATATTCCTGGTATTATTGAAGGAGCTAGTGAAGGTAAAGGGCTTGGATTGCGTTTCTTGAGACATATCGAAAGAAATTCCTTGTTATTATTTATGGTTCCAGCTGATGCTGATGATATTCGTAAAGAGTATGAAGTGCTACTTAATGAGTTAAGTACTTTTAATCCTGAAATGCTTGATAAGCAACGTGTACTTGCTATAACTAAGAGTGATATGCTTGACGAAGAGCTAAAAGAGATGATTGAGCCAACACTCCCTGAGCATATCCCTCATGTGTTTATTTCGTCCGTAGCACAACAAAATATTCTGGAACTCAAAGATATTTTGTGGCAACAATTGACAAGCGAAAGCAATCAAATAGCGTCAACTGATAAGTCAGATTTGGTACATAGAAATAAAGAACGATCTTATTTGGCCGAAGAACTTCGTGCACAAGGTGAAGCTGATGATATTGTTGTGGAACCTATCTCTGATGATGACATGGATATGTATGATCTTGAGGATCTTGAAGATGATTTTGAGATTGAATATGAAGATTAAACTTCTCTTTTTTATCTTTGTTTGCTTAAATAATTAAGAATAACTAAATCTATACTTTTGACATTTTGTCGAATAGATATGCAGATTATTCTATATTATATGAGTCGTTGTCTTGGTAATGTAGTATAGGTGGAGAACTTCGCGAGAAAATTGTACTTTTAGCAAAAAAAAAGCTGGTTTATTTTGTCAATCTCAGAAATGTCTCTATCTTTGCACCCGTCAATAAGAAAAGGCCGCGTGGCTCAACTGAATAGAGCACCACATTACGGCTGTGGAGGTTCCAGGT
>ERZ795048.3794-NODE-3794-length-10956-cov-10.455830_pt1 | contig 10956 bp, 11 predicted proteins | sample MGYA00375132_ERZ795048 | MGnify/ENA primary metagenome ERZ795048 (study PRJEB30177, sample SAMN05720225) | activated sludge metagenome | isolation source: Anaerobic digester | place: Hong Kong | collected 2014-12-17 ...
GCCGATGCTGCCGCTGAATGATTCAAACGCCGGGTTAAGAGTTACTTTTGCCATTTTTACTCTCCCTGATGATAAGTGTTGATTCTTAAGATGTTTTACTGTTATATACGGTATATTTATAGTTTTTTTAAATTAAATTCAGTATATATGCAAAAATAATAATAATAACGGTTTATGATTGAATTAGTTCACGTTCCGTTATCACCGCGCATCCTTAATGTATCAGTTCATTGATTAAAAAGTCTCTCCCCTGAGATAAAAGTATCAGGGGAGAGACTTTTGCTGTATAAAACTATATTCTGATACCTGACTGTCTCAATCTTTTCACGCCTGCTGATCTGTCCACATAATCTGTATGAAGCAGCTCGTGAGCTTTATGTGAATTAGGATGTTCCAGAAAGTCTTTATAAATCTGTTTTATCATTGGATTATCCTGAGATTTTCGCAGAGGCATTTTTTTATCCTGTTCATATACACCATCAGTTCTTGACTTTGTATTTGTCAGCCCGGCAAACAGTTTTTGTACAGGGATCGAAACAAATGAAACTGCTGCAATTCCCAGGGTTAAAGTCCGGATAAATTTTTTACGAGTAAATTGTGATTTCATTATATTCTCCGTTTTCTTAATTAATTAAATCATGTGAAAAAGACATCTTTCGGATCTATCGGCTGGCCGCCGCCATTAACACAGCCTCCGGGGCATGTCATTACTTCAATAAAGTGATATGGCGATTTGCCATTTTTTATATCCTGAATGATCGGTTCAGCATTTTTAAGGCCTGAAACAACACATACCTTTACTTCCGGCCCCCCCGGGATTTTAACTGACGCTTCACGGACTCCCCCTAACCCGCGTACAGCTGTGAGATCAACTGAAGCAAGTTTCCGGCCCGAAACAGCCTCATACGCGAAACGGAGTGCGGCCTCCATAACACCGCCTGTAACACCGAATATTGTTGCAGCACCTGTTGACTGGCCGAGTAGAGGATCGGCAGCTTCATCTTTCATGGCATAAAAATTTATATTTTTCTTTTTAATCATGTATGCCAGCTCCCTTGTGTTTATTGTGGCATCCAGATCCCTGAACCCGCTGTCATTCATTTCCGGGCGCATACCCTCGTATTTTTTTGCGATACATGGCATTATTGAAACAGTGTAAATTTTCTTCGGATCAATTTTTTTATTTTGCGCTCCATATGTCTTTGAGAGAGCACCCATCATCGCTACCGGGGATTTGCATGAGGATAAATTGGGAATTACTTCAGGATGGAAAGATTCAACATATTTTATCCAGCCGGGACAGCATGAAGTAAACTGAGGAAGAGGTCTGTCCATTTTACCCGTAAGCCTTGCTATGAGCTCAGAGCCTTCTTCGAGGATTGTAAGGTCAGCTGCAAACTCTGTATCCCAGACTATGTCAAAGCCGAGCGCTTTTAAAGAAGCGTTCATCTTGCCGCCTGCAAATTCACCGGGCTGCATGCCGAAAGGTTCTCCAATCGCATAGCGTACGGCAGGTGCTGGTAAGGCAACAACAATTGTTTCAGGGTCATTTATTGCATCAAAAACATCATTTATGAAAGAAACCTGCTCTTCAATTGCTCCATAAGGGCAGTTTACAAGACATTGGCCGCAGTTAATGCATCCGTCAGGACTGTAAACCCTGTGGAGGCCCCCAGGCTCTTTACTGTCAATAATACCTGTGGGGCAGTTGATGGTGCATGTATGACACCCTTTACATTTATTCTGATCAACCTGGACAAAAAATGTTTTATCATATTTTGTTATGTCCGGTGAATCCATTGATGTGTAGATATGTTCTACACGTTCATCTTTTTTGCATGAAGTCAGTGTCTGAGCACCAATAAGGCCTGCTGCTGCACCACCTGCAATATGCAAAAATTTTTTTCTGTCGATATTCATCTTCTCCTCCTAAAAAACCGTTATGTTTAAATAGACATGATAAATAATATTGTAGTAATAAAGTCAATTAAATATATGTTTATTGATATTTATATTTTTTTTGTGTTATTTTAATTGACTATATTTCAAATTGGTAATATTTTGATATTAAAGCATAAATAATTCAATAATATTAATATTATTTATTAAAAAAATTAATACTTCGGTTTTAAAGTGCATGTTTGTTCAATCAAGACATATAATCCATAAGCACAGGCATCACCCATAGATGCCTGTGCCATTTTTTTATTCAAAATTATAGAGTCTTATTGATTCAGTTTTTCCGCATATTCTATTATTAATTATCCCGTCAGTTTTGCTTCATAATTTTACCCGGTTTTTAAATGCACTTATTACGGAGTTGTTCTTTGTTGAATCACAATGTTGTTATTTTAAAATAACAACATTGTGTTGTTGAAATAATTAAAAAGATTGATTAACAAAGTGTTTATATTTTATTGGGTATTATAAAAAAATAATTCGTGTTATTGATGGCTTATTTTTTAAGAAAAAATATTCAAAAATTTCTGAAATAAGTTTTTAAAAAATCGGAGGATTTTATGATCACAAATAGTGTGCTCTCTGATGCCATTAATAAACATGGTGTCAGCCGGGAGAGCCTGCTCCCTGTTTTACAGTATGTTATTTCAAAAGAGCAGTGGCTGAAAGAGGAAACCATGGAAAAGGTTGCTCAGGCTTTCGGTATGTCTGCTGCTGAAGTTTATGGCGTTGCTACTTTCTATTCATTTCTGGATACAGAGCCCCGTGGAAGATATGTCATCAGGGTTTGCAGGACAATTTCATGCGACATGGCAGGTAAAAAAGAGATAATTGAATCTCTTAAAAATGAACTGCGTGTTAAAACCGGAGAAACAACTGCTGACGGGATGTTTACACTCCTTGAAACAAACTGCATGGGGTGGTGTCACAAGGGACCTGCGATGCTTGTGAATGATGATGTTTTTACAGAGCTTACTCCGGATAAAGCTGTTGCTGTTATTCATGAGTATAGAAAAAAATCAAAACAGTAAATTACAGGAGATATCTGAATATGGCGGGTAAAAGAATACTTGTGGTGGATGATGATCAGGACATTATAATATCCATGAAAGCGATTCTTGAAAGCAAAGGACATACTGTCATTGCTGCGGGGAATGAAAAAGAATGCATGGATAAATTTAACAGCGAAGCACCTGAGATTGTTTTTCTTGATCTTATGATGGAGAGTATGGAATCAGGGATAAATCTCTGCAGGAAAATCAGGGAAAAAAGCAGAAGTGTAAAGATATATCTTCTGAGTGCTGTGGGTGATGAAGCAGCAGGGACTATAGATATACATGAAACAGGTTTTAACGGGGCAATGTCAAAACCGGTAAGTCCCGATGAACTGCTCGATATGGTTCAATGAAAATTCAGGGATATCAGAAATCGCCGGTATATTCCGTAGTAAGGAGAGATACAAATGTTAAATATCGAAAAAAATGAAATCCTGAATAAAATGCAGGAGAGAGTAAATCTTATTTTTAAAAATGCTGACTGCTCTGCAATACTTGATAAGGCTCTCTCGATGAAACAGGATGATATAATAAAAAGTGTGACAGATTCCGGATTACGAGGAAGAGGTGGCGCAGGTTTCCCCACAGGTTTAAAGTGGAAAGGAGCTGCAGCAGCATCAGGAAATATAAAGTATATAATCTGCAATGCGGATGAAGGTGAGCCTGGTACTTTCAAGGACAGAAGGATACTTGAAGAGGAAGCTGACAAGGTAATTACAGGTATGGCGATATGCGCTTATGCTGTTGGTGTATCTGAAGGATGCATTTACCTGAGAGGTGAATATAATTTCATGAAGGACAAGCTCCAGGATAAATGTAATGAATGGAATGATAAATTTAAATCAAAAAAACTGAATTTTACTGTCAACGTAAGATCGGGAGCAGGTGCCTACGTTTGCGGTGAAGAGACTGCTCTCATCGAATCAATGGAAGGGAGGAGAGGTGAGCCCCGCAATAAGCCGCCATTCCCTGTCGGTGCTGGCTATATGAATGAACCTACGGTAGTTAATAATGTTGAGACGCTTGCATATGTTGCCACTATAATTGATAAAGGCGCTGATTTTTTTAAATCAATAGGCACAAAAGATTCAATGGGTGGTAAAGTATTTTCAGTTTCCGGTGATTGTGCTGTTAAGGGGATATATGAACTTCCTCTTGGGATGACAATGCAGGAGTTCGTTGATATTTTCGGTGACGGCGACACAAAGGCTGTGCAGGTTGGCGGCGCTTCAGGGACATGCGTTCCGAGGAAAAATTTTGCTACCACAGTTATCGGTTTTGAAGGTGTGCCCACCGGCGGTTCTATGATGCTTTTTAACAGCAGGAGATCAATGTTTAATGTTCTCAGGAATTACCTGGAGTTTTTCGAAGAGGAATCCTGCGGCCAGTGTACACCGTGCCGCGTAGGGTGTCAGCAGCTCTTGAAAGGAATAGAAGCAATAAGAAATGGAGAGAGGCCTGTTTCATATATAGAAGAACTCAGGAAATTAGCTGTTACAATGTCCGTAGCATCAAAGTGCGGATTAGGGCAGTCTGTGGCGAGCCCGTTTAACTCAATCACGGAACATTTTCGTGAAGAGATATGCTACTGAGACAGGGAGAAATAATTATGGATAATGTAACATTAACAATAAATGATATAAAAGTGACTGTGGAGAAAGGTGCCACAATACTTGATGCTGCAAAAAAGGTTGGTGTGCGTATACCTACACTCTGTCATCATGATGATCTCTGTGTTGCGGGGAACTGCCGTGTTTGTGTTGTTGAACAGAAAGGAGCCAGGGCGCTTCAGGCTTCATGTGCTGTACCGGCAGCTGAAGGTATGCAGATCTATACTAATACGAAAAAGGTTAGAGAAGCGAGAAAAACAATAATAGAACTTCTTCTTTCCGAGCATGCCGGTGAGTGTACATCATGCTACAGGAGCGGCAACTGTGAACTTCAATCTATAGCACAGGAATACCTTGCTGACGGTGATGCTTTCATAGATGTAGCGGATATGACCGAAATCGATATTTCTTCACCGGCAATAGTGAAGGATGACAGCAAGTGTATAAAGTGCACAAGGTGCGTTCGTACCTGTGCTGAATTGCAGGGAGTTTCAGCGCTCTGGGCAATAAACAAAGGTAATCATACAAAAATTTCAACTTTCATGAGTAAACCGATGCACTATGTTGTCTGCACAAACTGCGGTCAGTGTATAAACAGGTGCCCTACAGGCGCGCTTACTGAAAGAAATTATATTCAGGATGTATGGAATGCCATTGATGATCCTGAAGTGCATGTTGTCGTGCAGACTGCTCCTGCCGTGAGGGTCGGGCTTGGTGAAGCGCTCGGTATGGATCCGGGGCAGGTTGTAACAGGGAAAATGGTTGCCGCTCTTCGCAAGTTAGGGTTCGACTCTGTACTTGATACGGACTTTACCGCTGACCTCACAATCATGGAGGAGGGGACAGAACTCCTTGTAAGGCTTAAAGAAGCCCTTGCAGAAAAGAAGAATGTTGCTCTTCCGATGATGACATCATGTTCTCCCGGATGGATTAAATTTTTAGAGCATCAGTATCCTGAACTTCTCGATAACCTGTCTACCTGTAAATCTCCGCAGCAGATGTTCGGATCTCTTGCCAAAACTTACTACGCGAAAAAGAAAGGTATAGATCCTGCTAAAATGATCTCTGTATCTATAATGCCCTGTACCGCCAAGAAGTTTGAAGCAGCAAGGCCTGAGATGAACAGCAGCGGCTTCCAGGATGTGGATTATGTTCTCACAACCCGTGAGCTGGGGCATATGATACGTCAGGCTGGACTGGATTTCGGCAAACTGAACGATGAAAAGTTTGACAGCATAATGGGTGAGTCAACAGGCGCTGCTGTTATTTTCGGAGCAACAGGTGGAGTTATGGAGGCGGCGCTGCGTACTGCTTATGAAATAGTTACAGGACGTGAGGTTCCTTTTACTAATCTCAATATTGAACCTGTGCGGGGCCTTGATGGAATTAAGAGTGCTTCTGTCAAAATTGAAAAGGTTAAAGCTGAATGGAGTTTCCTTGAAGGTGCAGAGCTTAAGGTGGCAATAGCCAATGGACTTGCAAATGCAGATAAACTGATGAAGGAAGTCGCAGCCGGTAAATCACCATATCATTTTATTGAGATTATGGCATGCCCGGGTGGCTGTATCGGCGGCGGCGGCCAGCCTATCCCTACGTCTAAAGAAATCAGGCAAAAGAGAGTTGATGCGATTTATGTTGCGGACAGCGATCTTCCAATACGTAAATCTCATGAAAATCCTGAAATACAGATGATCTATAAAGAGTTTCTGCATGAACCTCTGGGTCATCATTCACACGAACTCCTTCATACTCATTATACACCGAGAAGAAGGGTTAAATAACTCAGAAAGTTTAACAACTTTAAGACATATTACAATGGGGCACAGGCATTTTTACAGTGCCTGCTTGCCCCTCCTTTTTAATTATATGAGAAACAGCGCTAAACATATTTATATCATAGGATACGGAAACAGGAACAGGCAGGATGACTCGCTGGGTGCGAAACTGGCTGCAAGGTTAAAGAAGGATTGTATCAGTGGGGTGACAGTTGTTGAAAAGCATCAGCTTTCAATTGAGGATGCTTATGATATAGCGATGTCGGGAGCGGATGTAGTTTTTTTTATTGATGCGGCAATATACGGGGAGGAGCCATTCGGTTTTAATGTCGTTGAACCATCAAATAAAAAAGCTATAGCGCTTTCACTGTTTACTCCGGAAACCCTGATCTATTATTGCGAAAAAGCTTTTGATAGAAGAATCAGGGGGTATATATTAGGCATTAAGGGATATCAGTGGGAGTTCTCCCGTGAAATATCTGATGAAGGTTTCGGTAACTCTGAAAAAGCTTATGAGTTTATAAAGGATATTCTGGATATTCTTCTGATAAACAGTTTCACTTTTTATAACGGTAATGAAAGTGCCTGCTGTATTAAATGAAATTTTGCAGGGACTAATAGTATGAAAAAGAAAACTCTTATCATCGGAATCGGGAATGTAGGTCGTACGGATGATGGCGCCGGGGTTCATGTCATAAACAGTATTCTGAATTCAGAGATTCCTCTTCCTGAAGATGTGGAAATTATTGATGCAGGCTGTGCTATTTATGATGTCCTTCCTGCTATGATGGGGAGAAAAAAAGTTATAATTATTGATGCACTGCAGATTGATGATATCCCCGGCAGTATATACAGAATTCATCATGATGATTTCAGATCCGGTTACTGGAACCTCCTCAGTGGAAGCCCGGAACTCAGGGAGATAATTTTTCAGCTCTATGCTGTATCCGGAGAAGTGGAGCTTGAGTTTATTGGGATTGTTCCCGGAGATGTTTCAGGTTGTTCTTTAGAACTTACAGAGCAGGTGAGTGAAAGTCTTGGTCGGGCTGTCGATTTGGCACTTGACGCGGTTTTATGCTGAATAAAGGAAGGGTTATTTCGGTTTAGTTATTGCGCTTTTCACTGTAACATGGGGAACTGCACCGAGTTTCCCTGTAAGCGAACCGATGCTGTCAGTATCTGCATCAACGATGAGTGAAATAACGCTGACTTCTTTTTCCCTGTATGGTACACCCATGCGGCCGAGAATAATTTCAGCATGCTCGCTGAGTATTTCATTTACTTTACCGGCTGAAGAGCGGTTATCGATTACTATGCCGATTACACCAAGGCGTTTATCTGACATTATGGGACTCTCCATAATAAAATGATTAAATGCAGGTGCAGTAACAACAGGTTGTTAAAGGATGTCAATATAATAATGTGATAAAATGAACATTTGATAAATGATATAGTCGCAGGCTGACATAATGTATAAATAATAAATGTTATATTTTTTGAAGCTGTGACTAAACTTAAAAATATTTAATTGTTGTGTGTCCTGATTACAAGGCTGCGGCTGCGTACAAGGGGTGCGATATGGTATAACGCCTGATCTGCGCCCCGGACAGGCGTTTTTTATTGTATTTTGATGATGAGTATATCTTTTTCATCTCAGCTCATCATGGCCAGAATTCTTATAGTTTGTATTCTGTTATATTTATGCAGAAGAAAACTGTTATTAATTGGCAATATTTATATATCTGAAAACTACAGTTAATTAAAGAGATGCTTATGACAGATTTAAAACCGGCAATAACTTTTATTTTCCAGTCTGTACTGATTACTATTCCGGGACTTCTTACTCCAGGTCCTGTAATGGCTGTTACAATTGAACGTGGAACAAAGTCACCCCATGCAGGAGTCTTTGTTACACTGGGGCATGTGGCAGTGGAGCTCCCCCTTGTAGTTCTCCTCTTTCTCGGGCTGGAGAAATTCACGAAGGAACCATGCCTCCGCTTTATCCTTGCGCTTGCAGGGAGTATTTTTCTCTTTTACCTTGCGTGGAAAACATTCAGGGTACGCAATATGACAGGTACACCATCTGCTGGTGTTTACTCTTCATCCTTTGTCGCAGGTGCTCTCATGACACTTGCGAATCCTTTCCTGCTATTATGGTGGGGCACAATAGGGAGTGTTCTTATTCTCCGCAGCATGGAGCTTGGTCTTGCGGTAAGTGTACTTTTTTATGTTTTTCACGTTCTTTCAAATATTATATGGCTCTATTTCCTTTCATGGTTGAGCTATGAAGGAAACATCGTTATAGGGAGACGTTACCGTTACTTTGTGGCCATTATCTGCGGGGGAATACTGCTGGTATTCGGAGGGTACTTTATAATTACAGCTTTAAAAATTATTACAATTTAATTGTTTAACTTAGAGGTAAAGAAAATGAATATAAAAAAAGTTTTAATTACATCAGCAATCATACTTTTATCTTTATCAGTATTAAGACTTTCTGCTCAGGAGAGTTCTGAAAAGGGGTATAGTTCTGATGAAATAGTTATAAGCGCTTCAGGTTATGCAAAGCTATTAACTTCCACTACGGGGGGGATAGGGATATTAAATTCTGAAGATATTATGAAGGATACTCCGGTAAGTATCAGTGACGCAATGCAGGGGATTACCGGTGTTTATAAAACAGCTGATTCCCCCTGGGGTTCAGAAATCAGCATCCGCGGGTCAAAAAGAGATAAGGTTGTTATGATAATCGATGGCTCGCGATTGAATACTGCAACAGATATTGGAGCACAGTTCGGTACACTAAATCCGGCCTCAGTGGAAAGGATTGAAATTCTTAAGGGACCTGTCTCTTCATTATATGGTTCAGGTTCAATTGGCGGAGTTGTCAATATCTTCACCAGAACCGGAAAATTCAGTGCAGATCCACATTTTAATAGCGGACTTTTTCTCTCCGGAGCGAATAATTCAACAGGTGGTGATGTTTACGGGTTTTCCTCATTCAACAGTTCAAGCTGGTATACTTTCGGCAGCGGGAGTTACAGGACTCATGATGACTATAAAGACGGTAATGGTGATACGGTTGAGGATACAGCTTTTAATGACGTTGAAGGAGTTTTTAACTTCGGCTTTAAACCGGCTGCGGGACATACTGTTGAATTACGCAGCCAGTATTACGAAGGGTGGGATATCGGAATCCCTGGTGCGAGGGATTCAGTGCCTGTAACTGCATCGGGTGCGGAGTACACAAAAATAAAAAGAGCTCTTACATCAGCTGATTATAAAATAATTCCTGACAGTGTTAACTGGCTTGAATCAAAGGTTCATCTTTACTGGCAGTATTTAGGACGGGATGTTCAGATAAATAATGCTGTAATGAAAATTGAACCCGGGGCTGATCACAATACTACAGGTGTGCAGTGGACCAATACAATAGGTCTTGGTAACAATACAGTTGTTGCAGGTGTTGATTCCTGGGTAAGGACCATTGAAACATGGAGAGAGAAAACAAATACCACAACCGGTGTTGTCACAGAAGATATCCCCATCCCCGATGCTTATTATCATTCATCCGGTATATTTTTAGAGGATGAGATAAAATTCGGCGATCTGGCTCTGAGTCTGGGAGGCCGGTTTGATTATATACGTGTTTCAAACGACAGAAGTGATAATTATGAAAAAGAATCAGTTAATGACTATTCCTGGAACGGACACGCAGGGGCAAGTTACATGTTTACTAAAGAGTTCTCAACAGCAATTCTTGCTGCAAGCGGTTACAGGGCAGCTTCTCTTGAAGAGAGGTATAAATATATTGCCCTGGGTGGCGGAATTGAAAAATGGGGTAATCCTGAACTTGATCCTGAGCGTTCATGGTTTTTCGAATATTCACTTCATTATAAAAATCCAGTGGTTAAAGGGAATGCTTCCGCATATCTGAACCTCCTGAGGGATCTCATTGCTGAAGAGCAGGTATCGTCAACTGAGTACAGGCTGCAGAATATTGACAGGGCACGGATATGGGGTGTTGAATATGATATTTCTGTGAGAATTTTTGAAATGTTTGAAGTTTATAATAACCTGTCGTATATAAGAGGTGAGGATACAAAAAACAATGAGGATCTCCCTTCAATAGCGCCAGTGAGGGTGGTAACAGGGTTAAAGTTCGATGCTTTCTATGGATTTTCATGTTTTACGGACGGTACATGGACAGCAGCGCAGAAGAAAGTTCCTGATGGTATGGATGAGTCTGAAGAGTGGTTCAGGCTTGATGCAGGTGCTGAAGTGAAATTTAATACAGCCGGATTGAATAACAGAGTTTATATCACCTGTGTCAATCTTCTGGATAAGGAATATTACGATTATCTCTCAGTTTCTCAATCCGGTTATGTATTTAACGAACCCGGTAGAACTGTGAAATGCGGGTATTCTGTTCTTTTCTGATGATCATAAAAATCATCAGAAAAGGATAAGTTTAATTCTAATGGCTGTGTTCATGCTTCTCGTTTTCATGAGCGGGATGAACATGGTCATGTGCCCCATGTTCCCCTTCATGAGTAT
>ERZ795048.3796-NODE-3796-length-10951-cov-8.950257_pt1 | contig 10951 bp, 6 predicted proteins | sample MGYA00375132_ERZ795048 | MGnify/ENA primary metagenome ERZ795048 (study PRJEB30177, sample SAMN05720225) | activated sludge metagenome | isolation source: Anaerobic digester | place: Hong Kong | collected 2014-12-17 ...
TTAACCCCACCCCTCGTGTTATTGCAACCATTATTGATGATACGATATGTAACGACACCCGTGCCGAAATCATTTTAAGTTCTCCGAGCATATTTACCGATGGTGTTATAAGTTTTGATTATAACTCTGTTGCCGATGCAGGGCTTAGCGGGCAGACTACCGGATTGACAAACCGCCCGAATAACTTTACTATTAATGATTTATTACACAATAGCACAGGTTTACCTGTACCACCAGGAGCTAATCCTGAACAAGTTACATATACCATAATTCCAAATGCAGGTAATACGGGTTGTGCTGATGGGCCAGCTGTTACAGCTACAATAACTGTTCATCCTACACCGGATACTTACTTTGATATGGCTAATACCGAAGACAGTGCAACGTGTAACGGAGATAAGGATGCTTATGCTCAGATTATAGCTCAAAATGGTGTAAACATATTTACTTACTCGTGGGACGACCCTGCCAATCAAACAGCATCGCAAGCCACAGGATTAGGCGAAGGCATATATACTGTTACCATTACCGACAACCAGGGTTGTACTAAAACCGAAAGCATAAGCATACACCAGCCTGATATTTTATATACACCAGCCGATTCTATAAGGCAAGTAACTTGTTATAACATGGGAGATGGTTATGCAAGCGTAGCCCCTATTGGTGGTAACGGAGGTTATACATACTTATGGGAAACAGGTGCCACTACCCATTATGCTGCTAACCTCGACGGAGGATTATTTGATGTTGTTGTTACCGATTACAAAGGATGTAGCAAGGATACAACAATATTTGTTTACGAACCTACGGTATACACACCTTCCATAGAAGTTGACAATATACATTGTTATGGAGATAATAATGGGAGAGCAATTATATATTCACCTGTTGGTGCATATTTATGGGATACAGGAGAAACCAATGACACCATTGCAAACCTTACTGCCGGGGATTATTCGGTAACCATAACATACTCTGGAGGGTGCCAGACTTTTGCCTCCATCACGATTACCGAACCAGACTCTATGCAAGCCGATTTTGTTACTAAAAACATATCGTGTGCCGGCGATGCAGATGGTACAATTGACCTTACTGTTACCGGAGGGAATGATGCCAAACCATATATTTTCAGCTGGTCTACCCCAGACGGGATAGGGCTTGTACCTACACAGGAAGACCAATCGGGGTTATCCGGAGGGCATTATATTGTCAGAGTAACGGATTATAGAGGTTGCGAATTAATTGATACGACAGAAATAGGCGAACCTCCTTTGTTCTCTTCTGAGTTAACTTACGAAGATATTACCTGTTTTGGAGATCAGAATGGTTATATATCTGCCGAAGTAACCGGAGGAAATGGGACAAATTATTCGTATACCTGGACTAGCACCAATGGAGGGAACTATGCCGACACCGCATTTATTAGCAATTTAAATCCGGGATTATATAGCGTTATTATAAGAGATTCGTTACAATGTGAAATATATAATAGTGCAGTGATAAATGAACCCGACTTACTCGAAACATTTATTGGTAAAACAGACATAAGCTGTAATGGATATGACGATGGAGAAGTTATAATTGAAATTACCGGAGGCAATGGAGGGTACATTATCAACTGGTCCAATGGTTTAACCAACGATACTATTTCTGGTTTATCATCAGGCACATACGAAGTTACAGTTACCGACAGCAAAAACTGTATAAGTTCAAACTATGTTGAGATTTATGAACCCGACGCTATCCAAAACAATGTAAGTTTCGAAAATATAACTTGTTTTGGTTTTAAAAATGGGCAAATAGCTATATCACCCGTTGGCGGAACACAACCATACAGCTATATATGGAGCCACGACAATCAGCTTAATTCAGATACGGCAAAAAATCTTGATGCCGGTGAATATACTGTTTCGGTAATTGACAGCCACCTATGCCTGGAAGAATCGGATGTGTTATTAACACAGCCCGACCCATTAATTGCAAACATTTACAAGCAGGATATTACCTGCTATGGCGATGGCGACGGAATCATTCAAATATCAATGACCGGAGGTACACCTGAATACAAATATACCTGGTCGAATGGTTCTGACGAACCCAATGCGCAAATGTTGGCTGAAGGTATTTACGATATCCGCATAACGGATCAGCACGATTGTTTGGTTGATACCAGCATTGAAATAATCGAACCTCAGGTACTGTCTATAAATCCTGTAATACAGCAACCTACATGCCCCGATATACAAAATGGGTTTATTGAGTTGAATATTGACGGCGGACGCACCCCATACATGGTTTATTGGGAAAATGGCAGCTTCGACGAAAATCTGTATAATATCAGGTCCGGAATTTATGATGTTGTTATTAACGACAGCAGCTTGTGTGGTATTGATACAACATTTACTATCAGAAGTGCACATCCGTTCTGTTTTGATATTCCAACCGCTTTTAGCCCTAATAATGACGGATTTAACGACAAGTGGGTTATCGACATGAAGGGTTTATACCCCGGTGCCGAAATAGAAGTATTCGACAGGACAGGAAGCAGGGTATTTTATTCTAAAGGCTACGATGAATCGAAATATTGGGATGGAACATACAATGGCAGGAAATTACCTATGGACGCCTATTATTATATTATCTACTTACGAAACGGAATGAAACGGATTTCGGGTACGGTAACTATTATAAGGTAAATTTGTTTTTTTAGAATATTTTCCTGTTTTTTAAACAATGTTTAAAAAAAAGTTCTTTTTTTTAAAACCCCCATTTTAAAATTCCGTATACATTTATACCTAAAACCCTAAACCATGAAAAAATCAAAACTTTTGTTTTGTTTTTTCACATTTGTATTTATTATTATATTCTCCTCTTATTCTTTGTGCAACAACGAATATAATACAAAGTACATACCTTGTGAATATCATTTAATTGAACCAGGCAACTTGCTTAATCAATTAGATAATTCAACTATTGCAAATGCCAAAAGTAAACCGGTGATTCTCTCCCAACCCAAAGATACCACAGTATGTAATGGCGAAAAAGCCATATTTTATGTCATAGCAGAAGGTGAAGGGCCACTGAGTTATGCATGGGAAGTTAGCGAACGTGGGACAGGATGGCTGCCAATCGAAGATAATGCTATTTATGAAAACTCTACTACCGATTCATTGATAATTAAAGCTGCTAGCTTATCAATGCATAAATTTAAATATCGGGTAACCATTACTGATGAATCGGGGGATTTCCGTATTAGCAACGCTCAGGCTACTCTCTATGTAACTGATGGGGCAACAGTTACAGCAAGCCCGCAGGCCGATACATTGTGCAACGGAGAAACGGCATATATCAGCCTTACTTCTGATATACCGGGCACAAAATATACGGTTGAAGTACTCCATGGTGAAATATACGGAGCCAATACATCCATGGCAAATGACTCAACTATTCAGCAGGTATTAACAAACAATACCCTTTATGCCGATTATGCAGCATATAAAATATCCCCCCTTTTAACCTCCGGTAAATTATGCGAAGGTATTGCCGATACGGTTGTTATCTGGATAAACCCAACACCAGGCGTACAAGTTTCAGTATTTAAGGATACCATTTGCAACGATACATATACAGCAATAAGTTTAACATCCGAAAATATCTTAACTACCGGAGAAGTAAGCTTTAAATACACCTCTTTTGCAGATGAAGGGATAACCGGAAATAGTTCCGAAACATATATTACCAATGGGTTTATTATTGCAGATTCATTACACAACTCAACTCATTTGCCTGCATATCCGTTAACCGTGCGTTACAGCATTACTCCGCAAGCATTATCAACAGGCTGTAGCGATGGAAAGGAAATAACCTGCTCTGTTATTGTACACCCAACACCCGATATTGAATTTGCCGTAGAAAATGCACGCTGCTATTCCGACTCAAATGGAACAGCTACTGTTTATGCCCAAAACGGGGTAAATATCTTTTCTTATGAATGGGATGACCTGCGGAATCAAAAAACAAAAACGGCTACAAACTTAAACGCCGGAATGTATACTGTTTCCATCACCGACAACCAGTTTTGTATTAGTGTTGATTCAATAAAAATAACTCAGCCAGATCCATTACTTGCTGAAGCAGAAATAAATCATATTTCGTGTTTTGGTGCAAACGATGGTTCCATTGCAGTTAGAGCCTCAGGAGGCACTCCATATTATACATACCAATGGGCTGATGGATATACAGAGGCTTTACAAAGTATGATGCCTCCGGGAAACTACATGTTAAAAATTACAGATCAGAATGGATGTTTTATCGATACTATATTTTATGTAACCGAACCTGGCCTTTTAACCGTTAATCCTACCATCAGGTACCCTACTTGTTACGATATAAAAGATGGGTATATTGAACTAAACATTTCCGGTGGGCGCACACCTTATGATGTTTATTGGGACAATGGGCAAACCGGGGAAAACCTAATAAATATCAAATCGGGCATTTATAATGTGGTTGTATACGATTCTAGTATGTGTTCGATAGATACTACATTTAAAATTACAGGGATTTTTGAAATTTGCTTTCAAGTACCAAATGCTTTTACACCCAATGGAGATTCATATAATGAAAAATGGGTGATAGATATGAAAGGCTTATACCCGGCTGCAGAAATTGAAGTTTTTGACAGGTCAGGGAAAAGGGTATTCTACTCCAAAGGTTACGACGAATCGAAGTACTGGGATGGGACATACAAAGGGGAAAAACTCCCGATGGATACATATTATTATATTATTAACTTAAAGAATGGTACCAAAAGAATTTCCGGAACCATTACTCTTCTGCGGTGATTTACCAAAAACTTAATGCCTATTTTTAATTGATCCTACCGATAATATTTTATATATTTATAGAACCTTTTTTTAATTCAACGTATAAACAGTAGATCATTAAAGACCTATAAAAAGATACACTATGAAAATACTAAACCTAACTCTATTACTCTCAGTAATTTTATCAATTTCAGTTAAAACCGAAGCCCAGGAACCATTAAAACATGCAAAAAAAATATACCGGTCGCCAGATGGCAAACTATATGCAAATAAAGCCCTTCCAATATATTTCAAGATAGCTACTTCGCCTGGTGATAATGCCGAATCGTATCTGTTAATGCCCGCCGAAGATTCAAAAAAATATGCCAATCCAATGTATTTTGATACAGAAGGATACAATACTTTCCGTTCACCATCAAAAGTAGATACAGTTACAAAACAAGTGGTTTATCCAGTAGAGGATATTATTTACGAGATTTATTCTGATAGCAAAGCTCCGCTTACAAAATTTTCCATGGGTCAATCCAATCATTTTTTAAAAGATGGTATCTATTATTTTAATGAAAAGATTAAAATAAAATTTGAGGCAAAAGACGAAACATCGGGCGTTGAGACAAGTTATTACTCACTAAATGGCACCGCATTTCAAGCCCTGCAATCGGATGTTGAATTAAACGAAGAAAAACAATACGCCATTAAGTATTATTCGGTTGATAATGTTGGTAATGCAGAAGATGTAAAGGAAATAAAAATAGTAATCGATATTACGAACCCCGAAACAAAGCTAACAGCAGAACCCGACAAATACGAAAATATTGTTTCGCCCAGGACAAAAATAAGCCTTGAGGGATCTGATAATAGCTCACTTGTTAAGCAAACATTGTATTCTATTGACAACGGGGCTTTTCGCAAATATACCTCCCCTATAAATATATCTGCATTAAAAGAAGGGGAACACACTATAGCTTATTATTCGGTTGATAATGTAGGTAATGAAGAATCTAAAAAAGAATTTCAGTTTTATTTAGATAAAACTCCCCCCATGGTAGTTGATGAGATGATTGGAAATACATTTATAACAAACGGTAAGGAGTATTCATCCGGGCGGAGTAAAATTAAACTTACCGCCATGGATAATAAATCGGGTGTAAAAGAAATCCGATACTCGATTAGCGATGGCGAGTTTCAGGTATATACTCAACCCTTTTATTTATCAAAATCAGGAAAACTAAAAATTCAGACATTCGCCATTGATAATGTGAACAATCAAATAATTAACACCATAATGACCGATAAAAGCAACATTTCGTATGTTGATTTATCAGGGCCAAAGATGGGGCATTCTTTTACAGGGGCTAACTTTCAATCGAAAGATACTGTGTTTATTACAAAAAACACCAAAATACAGTTAGCAGCAAGCGATGACGCTTCTGGATTTAACCGGATAACTTACAACATTGATAATGGTGAAATAAATCCGTACACTCAACCTTTTGTTATTAACAAAGAAGGAGCGCATACTATTACTTATACCGGTTACGATAATGTTGAAAACACTAGCGTTAATTCATTTATTTGTGTAGAAGACAATATTGGCCCCGAAATATTTTTCCGTTTTAGTATTTTATCGGACAAACAGAAAACCGTTGATGGGAATTTGTATGATGTATACCCCGAACATGTTGTGTTGTTTTTATCATCGACAGACTCGTCGGTAGGATTCGATAAAATGTTTTACTCCATAAACGGGCAGGCTAAAAAGCCTTACACCAGCCTGATTACAGGTTTCCAGGGAGGCAAAGGGTACAAGGTTACCGTAACATCTGTTGATAAACTTGGAAATGAAAGTGAAAAAAGCATTGAGTTTTATATCGAATAAAAGATAAATCAAGTTATGATGGTTAAAAATTTATTCTATGTACTGGGTTTTTTATGGTTTATATTATGCACTAACCGGGTTGAAGCTCAATCGTTAGATCCGGAAGTACAGAATAAAATAACTGAATATAAAGTTCAGGCAGAAAAATTTAAATCAGAAAATAATACCATCCTCCAGGCTGATTATTATAATAAAGTGGCTTATATATATTGGGAAAATGAAATTTATAATCAAGCTATAGAATATTTTACTCAATCGGCAGAATTAAATAAACTGCATAACAATAAAAATGGGTTAAAGAATATATATTACAATATCGGGTTAATATATTCCGATATGGCAGATTATACAAATGCCCTGAATTGGTTTAACCAAGGCCTCGAAATTGCCCGTGAATTAAAACAAAAGGACGGAATATATACAGGTTTGCTTAATAAAGCATCGGTTTTAAAAAACCAGAACCAAAATACACAAGCGATTGAAAATCTGCAACAGGCATTATCGTATGCTAAAGAGCTTAATAACCTGAAACTGATTCGTGCCTGCTATGGGATGCTCGCTGAGAATTATGAAATAATTGGCGACTCAGAAAATACCATGAAATATTTCGAGCTCTTTGCCACGGTTGATAAACATATAAAATCGGAACAAATAAAGGAGATAGAAGCTAAAAGCAATGAGCAGGTGCAAAAAGTGCAACAAGAAAAAGTGCTCACCGAAAAAGCCTTAACAGAAAAATCGGATCAGTTGGCCGAAACTCAGGAGACATTAAAAGAACAGGAAAAAATTGCACACCAGCAACAACTGGAACTTGAAGTTAAAGAACTGGCTATAAAAGAAAAGGAAGCACAGCTGAGAAATGAAAAAATTATCCGATATGGCATTTCAATCATTTTTATAGTAATCCTTTTTTTCTCTATCATCCTGTACAGGCAATTTAAAGCTAAAAAAGAAGCCAATAAAAAACTCGAAAAACAAAATGTACAGATAAAAATACAAAAAGAAGAAATTGAGAAACAACGCGACCTGGCACATCAGCAAAAGAAAGACATTACAGACAGCATTGAGTATGCCAAGCGTATACAAACCGCTTTATTACCTCCATTAAGCTTTATCCGAAGGAGCCTTCCAGAACACTTTATTTTGTTTAAACCACGCGATATTGTGAGTGGCGACTTTTACTGGATGATGAACAAAGATGATAAAATTATTATTGCTGCAGCCGATTGCACAGGGCATGGCGTACCCGGAGCATTTATGAGTATGCTTGGGACTGCTTTCCTTAGCGAGATTGTAAATAAAATCATCGAGAATAAGCATATTTACTCCTTACAAGCCAATGAAATTTTAAACCAGCTACGTAATTATATCATTGAGTCCCTTCACCAATCAGGAGCCGAAAACGAATCGAAAGATGGAATCGATATTGCCCTATGCATTATTGACCCCGATAAAAAGAAATTACAGTTTGCCGGCGCGCATAATCCTTTATACCTCATCCGAAAAAACGAACTTTTAATTTATAAGGGCGACAGGATGCCAGTTAGCATACATCAAAATGCAAATGTTTCATTCACAAATCACGAAATAGATATTAACGAAGATGACATAATTTATATCTTTTCTGATGGGTTTGTTGACCAGATTGGTGGACCTAAGAAACGAAAATTTATGTCGAGGAACTTGCAAGACTTATTGCTAAAAATACACCAAAAACCAATGGACGTGCAAGAACAAATCCTTAATAAAACATTTGAAGACTGGAAAGGTGATTATATACAACTAGACGACATACTGGTTATTGGAATTAAACTGGAAACAAGCAAACGGCAAATAGCTTCGAAGGAGACTTACAATTGGGGCGGAAAAACAATCCTTATTGCCGAAGATACCGAAATGAATTATTTATTCCTGGTTGAAGCTTTAAAAACAACAAATGTTAATATTCTTCGAGCAAAGGATGGAGAAGAAGCCATTGAAGTATTTAAAGAGAATCCTGGCGTTGATTTGATTTTAATGGATATTAATATGCCTAAAATGGATGGATTTGAAACAACCAAACGAATTAAAGAAATACGTAAAGATATCCCTGTAATTGCCCAAACAGCATTAAATATAGAAGACGCCAGAGATAAAGCCGCTGAAGTAGGCTGCGATGATTTTATCTTAAAACCTATACGGTTAAATGTATTTTTATCGAAACTTAATTCATACTTAAAATCTTAAAACGATGAATCCATTACTTATTGAAGCAACAGAATCTACACCTAAAATTATTCTTGACAAAGAAAATAATACTTTCGAAATAGTTGGGAAATCTTTTCCGGAAGAGAGCCGTAGTTTTTATGCTAAGGTATTTGAATGGTTAAACCAGTATGCAGAAAACCCGAACGAACAAACCGTTTTTCAATTTAAAATGGAATACTTTAACTCTGCTTCATCATTAATTATTCTGGAAATTATGAATGTCCTTGACAAGATGTATAAAACAGGTAAAAAAGTAAACATTTTATGGAACCATCTCGATACCGACGATGATATGCTCGAGGCAGGTGAGGAATACTCCGATTTGGTTAGCGTTCCTTTCGAATTTAAAGCCCTTGAAGATATTCAATACTAAATAAGTAAAAAGCATGGAAGCACTTTTAATAAGAGCAACAGAAGAATCGCCAGGAATTAACTTTGATTCTGAAAATAATAAGTTCCTTATTTTTGGTAAATCGTTTCCAGAAGAAGCACGCCGCTTTTTTGACCCTGCTATCTTTTGGCTTGAGGAATATGCTAAAAAACCAAACGAAGAAACTAATTTTGAAATAAGGCTTGAATATTATAATTCGGCAACATCCACTATTTTACTTGAACTGCTTCATACCATTAATAAAATATACCTGAAAGGGAAAAAAGCCAAAATTGTTTGGAACTATCTCGAAATAGATGATGATATGCTGGAAGCCGGCAAAGAATACAGCGAAATGCTTAAAGTACCTTTTGAGTTTAAGGTTATTGAAGATTTTGTATAAATAGAAATAAATAAGCCGGAATACTCCGGCTCACTAAATCAAAAGAAATTATTTATCTCTTTATTACTGTAGTTTTTGTAACCTTTTTTGTTATTCCAATAGATACCACATCTATAAATTTAAATACTTCATTCTTTAGCACATTACACACTTCCTTATCCTGCTTTGCACCTTCTGAATCGGATAATATATCTTTTATAATTGACCTTGCATCAAATAATTCAGCATCGTATTTATTCTCATCTATTGCCCAATTATAGTATTTTAAAGCTTTTTCATACTTCTGCTTTTTAAATAATCGTTCGGCCTCTTTTTTATAAGTAGGAGGTTGCGTATTTAAATACATCCTATACCTGAATATTATAATATATTTTTTATCTAATGGTTGATTATTTACTTTATATGGGCTCCAATTATTTTCTAACGTGTTCATAGCAAGTATTGATGATGTAGATAATGATTTATGTGGAGAACTAACAATAGCCAGATTATTCATTTTACCATTTTTATCAATAATAAAAGATAAAATCACATCACCTTCAGTTTTACTTTCCAATGCACTCACAGAATAGTTTATCGAAGCATTTAAGAGCTTTGTAATATCCCCTGAAAGATATCGTGCATGCTCAACAGAATCTAATTCAGAATCTTGCAATTCCACAACCTGACTATAGGCAGAAGAGCAAAAGGATAAAATAAATAAGGTAAAAATAAAAATTCTACTTCTCATAACTTACTGATATTTAGGGTTAATAAATAATAGTATTAAAATTTATTGGGTTTAACTTTATAAAACCTGGTTACTTGCTGATATTGATCCGCTACATGTAAAATAGTTGCTTCATCATACAAATTTCCAATAAAACTAATGCTGGTAGGATGATTTTCATTATCAAAGCCATTTGGGACTACTACGCAAGGATGCCCGGTTAAATTAGTCATTAACAATTGATCTCCTCCGAAACTAGGGCAAATGATAACATCATAGTTCATAATTATTTTATTCAGTTCCTCTATTAACAAATCACGCATCCTGCTGGCCTGAATGTACTCAACAGCAGGAATAAACCTTGATTTCCTGAAAATATTAGGCCATGCATTCTGATGCTGTTCAACCAATTCATCATCTTTATTACTCCTTGTAAGTTCATCAAAAGCTGCTGCAGCTTCTGCTTCCAATATAATAGCCATCGAACCAACAGGTAAATCATCCGGTAACTTTACTT
>ERZ795048.3797-NODE-3797-length-10951-cov-7.385463_pt1 | contig 10951 bp, 4 predicted proteins | sample MGYA00375132_ERZ795048 | MGnify/ENA primary metagenome ERZ795048 (study PRJEB30177, sample SAMN05720225) | activated sludge metagenome | isolation source: Anaerobic digester | place: Hong Kong | collected 2014-12-17 ...
ACAACAAAATACATGTGCCCGTAGCTCAGCTGGATAGAGCGTTGGACTCCGACACTGCTGGCCGCAGGCGAGAAATTGACAACAAAATACATGTGCCCGTAGCTCAGCTGGATAGAGCGTTGGACTCCGACTCCAAAGGCCAGAGGTTCGAATCCTCCCGGGCACGCCAAAAACCCCCTAATTAGGCGACTTTTTAGGGGGTCTCATTTTAGCTCATTTTCCAAAACGTGCGACAATGCGACAAATCCACAAAAAGCGTTATTCACGTTAGTAAGAGAAAGGCCTGCGAGTAGGTATGCTCGCAGGTCGATTTTGGCTTTTTGTCGCATTTTTGACGCACAAGGAGGTTGAATATTGAAGCCACCGCGCGTTATGTCCGAAATTATGGTTTCTGAAAGATGAGCGAAAATACGGTCCTGTCACCGCCGCCCAATCCAGTTCCTCCCGCAACAGTGCTTGTCATCGTACACAACGTCCATCCGTTAGCAGCATACTTGTTGAGGGTACATATTTTCCATTTTCATGCTTTGCACGACATCTTCACATATCAAATAGAGTTGTAATAAAATAGACAATGAGCATGACACCAGCCAAACCAAGCGAGATATATAGCTTCTGCATTCGTTCCTTCTGCTCTAATTCTCTGTTCTTTCGCTTTTCTTCTTGCTTGATTTGATATCTAGTTATTTTAACTGGTCTCTTTGATTTATATTCAAGGTTCTTTTCTACTAGTCCCTCAACATCGGCTTCGATATTTGCTTCTTTTTTTTCAAGACTAAAACTGAGCTTCATCTTGCGGCTCCTTGCAATTACTTATTATTTGCCAAGCTATTGATAAAATGTAGTTGGTAGCAACACGATGCATTCGGTATTCAACATCAGGGAAAACAGATAAATATTGTGGATGGAGTTCTAAACCCGGTTACCAATTACCATAGAAAACAGCATGGACATCTGCGGATCAATTTCGGAAGGATCAATCTCGCTTATTAGTTTGCTCCTTGAACAACTTTTTTTACAGTATGATCGAAGGATACGATTCACACAAGCATTAGCTTCTTTTCCATTAACAATTCCAAGTTTTGTCTCCAAATCCGTCCACCTAGATTCAACGTATTTTCTGGCTAGTATACTGGCATGACCGGCTCCTTTATCGGGTTCAAGCATGAAAAACTCATTGGTGTATGCAATTATAACCGATTCAAATAATACATCAACTTCATCTTCAATCAATTTTAAAAATTCTACATGTTGAATTTCGGGCAATCTGCTTATTCGCAATATTGCAGGAATACATAGGGTATAACTCTCAAGTTCTTTTTTGTCCCAAACAAAAAGGGTAAGGTGATTTTCTAGTGCTCTCTCTTGAAGCGAATCGATTACTTCTTGAGGATGATAGTCTCTGTCAAGTATGCAAAAAGTTTGAAATTGGCCTTTTGACTGTTCATAAAACAATCTAGAAGCACCAAGTGTTTCATCAAATCTTGACCATCCACCGAGCGCAACAGAAGGAATATCCCTAATTGACATTGTATCAAGAGGCCTAAGACTTTTTTGAAACTTAGCTAATAAACTTATATCTTTTCCCTCGACAAAAATACATTTTCTTGATGATGCTAGTCCGATCAAAGCAAGGTTTTGTGAGCTTCCAATTATGTTTATAATTGCTTGAGCAGCGGCAGAGTCACTAGCATATTTCATCGTTCTTGCAGATTTATCAATCTGTACTATATCATGTGCATCAACGCGGGAGATAATCTCTGCTGAATGTGTTGCAATGAGCACTTGTGGAAAAACCGCTTGAACCAGTCGGAGAACAGTGTCCTGCATTTCTGGATGCATATAAACATCTGGTTCGTCCAAAATGACAATTGAATCCTCACTACATCGACTTAAAAACCAAATAATCTGCAACCACATTTGAAGTCCGCTGCCCATTAAGCCAATTTCCGCGGAAAATCCCTCGTCATATACAAGCAAGGTAATTGGGTTTTCGTCACCGTAATCATACGCTAGTTCTTGAATTCTCAGTCCGCGCCATGTTCTTTCAGCTAATTCTTTAAAACGATTATAGTAACAATTTCTAAAATGCCACAATTCGTTTCTAAAATGTCGCGATGATAAGCGAGTGTTTAGTCCATCAATTATTGTATGGTCTGACAGCCTTGTTTCGCTATCACGGAGCGGATTGATCTGAGGTAAGATATTTATAGATGGTATTTGAACTGAATTTGCCTTAGCCTTTGAAGTTACTAAAATTCCATTTGGATCATAAATATTAGCAAAAACCACCTTGCTATTGCAATGAACAATTATTCTTGCTTTATTAGAAAATATTGCCGTAATGGTTGCAGAATCACCCTCCTGATCCAGATATTGATAAACAATCGTGCGCAAATTGATATCAATAGGATTTATTGGAACAAATAGACCTTTTTGGGCAAGCGGCAAATGTAATTCTTCAGGTGGCGTTTTATAGTTATTAGTTTTATAGTGTTTGACAACATATGCTACGATTCTTAACGCTTCAATGACTGTGGATTTGCCAGCGTTATTTTTACCCACGATAATAGATAAGCAGTGGCATGTTAATGAAGCGTGCTTGAAACATCTATATTTATCAAGGATGATACGCGTCAACATGATAAATTTAATCCTCAAATCCAAAATCTTTTACTTTCAAAGTGCTGCAATTTTCAAGTACCGTTCTTACAGTGGGAACTGAGAAGCCTACGGGTGCCTTGGCCGACACTTCAAGACTGATTTCGATTTCGCATCCTTCAGAAATGGAAAGATGGCTGATTACTTCTTCAACTAACCGCTGCACGTCGCGATTGATCCGTGTGTTGTCCAGACTTGCAGACAGAAAGAAACTCCTTGGGGCCTTAGCCGGCGGTGGTATAATTGTGGTGGATGCTCCACTGCGTACAGGGGATTGGTCACCATTATTTGCCTGAGCGGTTGGTGTAGGCGCTTCATCTGGCTGTGTAGATTGAAGACCCTGCTGCTCGCTGGAGATTTGTTTGATCGCAGCATCAACTTTCACTAAGTAAGCAGATTTATCGATATCGTAAACTGGCTGATTAAATCTCAAGTCAATGTATCGATTGTTTCCTATTGCGGCAGCCAATGCAAAGTACTCTTTTGAGTTTAGCCCGGTTCGAATTACTGCTTCAAAAACAGAATAATCGGCTAGACGGGGTAAATAGCAGTAAGTGCAGAGCTGTTCCCAGAGTTTTTTAATATTTATTTCGCTGCTTTCTTTCCATAGCAATTGATCCAGCTGCATGCGCAGTAAAGCAGGTGCCCATTTTGTGATGATCGCTTCAGACTGAATCATCGATTTTGCAGCTTTTTTAATGATTAGCTCACTGCCTCCCGGAATTTTGGTTTTTTCCCAGACGATTGTTTTTATGTCGACTAGACGATCAATGCTGGGGACCAGCAGCCAACAATACGCTTCACAAATGCGTAATTCGACCGTACTCTTCGAGCGAGAAACATTGCTTTCGACATCGCGATTCTGCGTTGCGTCCAGATTCAATTGTTCTCTTTCTCGATACATGGAAGACCATGCCAGATACATGCGCATTTCCGCGCGCACAGATTTTATCAGTTCATAATCCGGCGCTACAAATACCAGCATATTTCGATAAATACGTGGGGCAGATCCGCGATTATTTAAAATCTTTTCTGCTTCGTTAACTGCAATGTTCTCTGCGTCCGGCAACGACTGCCTAAAAGTATCCTGCGGGCGCAGCAAAACAAGCCCGACAGTTTGCTCGTCCGGCACATCCTGAGAAGAAGCGGGGCAAGTATGAAGCCGGCCAAACGGAGCTTCCTTACGGAAATGCTTAATCCACTGCTCAATTTCAAAATCAATACTTTCCGTTGTGTATTGTGAGGCACGATCCTCGACCATCTTTCGAAGTGTTGGGCGAGTATCAAACCAGAATCGATTGCCGGAATCGTTCACATACAGATACGTCAGCGACTTCGACAGAGTCCCGAGCGCGTCGTTGAAATCCGAGATCGTTTCGCCGGGCTGCACAATCCCCAGACGGATTCTTTCGGCCGCTATGCCGCGCACCGCCTGAGACCGGCTGCTGGGCGCGCTTCCGAGGAAAATTGTTCTTGCAACCCTTCGGGCAGCCAGACGATTGCCGTAACGCTGAACCTCCTGATCTTTTTTATATGGGACGGAATCCCTGCCATCTACTTCGTGGTCGACAATGGCATTCCATCCATCGTCGCTTTCCAGATAACGGATCAATTCATCGCGCACGGCTGGAACGTTGAGCGGTATCGAACCCGGCATTATCAGTAAACCGGCGTCGTTTCCCATCCAGAGTTCATGAATGACTGCAGCCATCAGCCGAAGTACGCCGCGCGTACGCTGAAATTTCTCCAGAGTCGCCCATTCGCCGTACAGGCGGTCAAACACCTCGGGATGAATCGGATAGCAGGAAATCAAGCGCTTTTTATAGGCAAGTTCTTTTGTTTCGATCGGGAAATCGGATGTATTCTCAAGATACATCTTGCTGAAGTTGCTGCAGACCAGATCGCGGGCCGCGGGGTCTTTGCATTCCAGGAACAGCCGACGACGAACCACTTCGTATCCTTCCGTAGCTGTAACTGGCTTCCAGATCGCTTCCATGCGGCCAAAGGTCTTTTCAATTGCATCCAAAGCACGATGGCCAGCCTCGCCACCAATCTCAACATTCGACTCCGGAATAGCGGCGACAACCAAACTGTTTTGACTTGCCCGCGCCGCTTCGGTGATCTGCTGAGTAAATGTGATAAAGTTCTCAAACGTACCGCCGGGCAAGTTTTCTTGACCATACAGCGTTCTGGCGTAGGCTACGAGTTCGTCCATCAGAATCAGGCATGGGCCGCATGCGTCGAACAGTTTTTTCAGGTCCTCGGAACCGGGAGCGACATGCATACGGTCGGCATCGCGGACAAAATCGTATAGCTCCGGCTTGCCGGCCGCAATTGCAAGTTGCGCGGCCATTTCGCCCCAAAGCGTGTTGACCGTAATTCCCGGCAGATTTGGCAGTCGTTTCGTCTTCGCGGGACTGAGAGCGGTCCCAACCAGAACGGCGATCGTGGCTTTGGGCAGCGTTTGCATTCCGGCCGCCTGAACGATTGGCTTGACCAGTGGAATTTTATCCAGCGAAACTTCTCCCCGCAATGCATGGTACAGCGCCAGCATGCTGTGCGTTTTGCCGCCGCCAAACGCCGTTTTCAGCTGAATCACCGGTTCGCCGCCTTTGCCAGTTACACGGCGGAAGGCCTGCTCCAGCAGGCTCGCCATCCCTTCCGTAATGTAGGTGCGGGAGAAGAACTCGACAGGGTCCCGGTATTCGATCGCGCCGTCGCCACGCGCAACCTGCGAAAGATCGGCTGCAAACTCCGCGTTTTTATATTCTCCGCGGCGCACGTCGGGATGCGGCTCGATAACGTCCCGCCAGCTTGGCAGTCCCTGCAGGGGAACGTTTTTTAAGATGCCTTCTGCCTTGCCGTTTTTCTTCGGTTCCGCGACGACGGCGGCTTCGGCCATGGCGGCGGAGCCCTGCTCCGTACCATAACGAGTAGTTCGGAGCAAGGTGCGAATTTCCTCGGCTCCATCCTGATCGATCTGCTCGCAAAGCCGTGCCATCGTATCCAACGCGCGCCAAGTGTCGTTGTCGGTGAAATCTTTTCCACCAACATGCGCCCATTTGTTCCGTACGCCCATAAGCTCCTTGGCCCAGGTGCGGTTGTCCATCGGAAGCTTGCGGCGGAACACATTATTCCAGTGCCGATCGAAGAGGACCAGGCAGCGTTGAATATCCAGCGAATCCACGAGCGTTTCCCATTCGCCAAACGCGGGAAGATCACGCTTCTGATCGAACGAAAGTATGTCCATCACGCCGTCTTGCCACCAATGATCCTTATACTCGATTTGCAGTTCCCGTGCGATGTAGACTGACAGTGAACGAACGAGGATATTGAATCCTTTCGTTACGATTTCGTGGTTATTCATACTGCATCCTCCCCTGGATTAGTCGAACAGTTTGCCTTGTTCAGGCTTTTGCGATCTTAATTCGGCGGCCTTGCTCTGAATATCCGGCCAAGCGACAACCAGCGAATTGTAAGCGAACGCTTCCTGCGCCCATTTCTTCTGCGTGGCGATGGTGTAGAGACGATACGCAAGCGCTTTCGCCTGCTCCCCATAAGCGTTGCCTGCTTCCAGCAGCATTTTTGCGCAGCTTGTTACACCGCCGGTTTCCATGGCATGCGTAAGCTGCTGTGTAAGCAACCAGAGCGCAGGTGTACGCATATCGAGCTGTACAGGCAGTTCTTCACGCGTAAGCAGGTGAATGCTTCCTTTTTCGGCAATCAGCATCCCTCTTGCCGCCATGCGTTCGACGGAGGTGTTCTTCGCCCTTGCCAGCACGTCCGCTTCGCCGAACTTCATGCTGTTGAACGCCTGCTGCGTATACAGCCCGATACAAAAGCGGGATTCGCCGTCCAGCGCGCCCTCCTGCTCGGTGAAATAGCTATCCAGTTCCTGATTAATGACGGCGAGCGCGGTGCGCACGCTCATAGCGGAGCCATCCGCCTCCAGTACTTTGCTGTAGCGGGAGTATACGCCAATCCCGGGGCCTATAGCCGACTGCGCGAGATCGACCGGGGCGATGTTTGCACGCTGGAGTTCAACCAGCGCCGGGCGAAGTTCGCGTTTGAGCGTGGCGACGAGGTCACGGCGCGTGCAGACCGGCGCATCGGCGGGGCGCTTGCGGCAGACGAGGACGATTGAAGAAGCGAGAGCATTTGTGCCAATATCCAATGTTCTGCCGGGCTTTTCAGTTCGCATTGGCCAAGTGCCGGTAATTGTAAATCCGGCCTGAATGACGGCAGATAGCATGGTTTCCCAGCCCGTCGAAGCAGTTTGCTGCGTTCCATCGCCGCCATCGTCCGCATCGTTCTGCTTATATGCATAATAGATCGTTACAGGCACGTCTTCACGTGCGTAAACATATATTTGCCTGCATGCATTCAGCATGCCGTCCTCAAAGAAATCCCGCGCCTTTTCCGTACTTCCGTCAAAACGATATGGCGTTGCAATAAGTTCTTCGGCTTTCGGTACGAGCATGGTGCGGAATAGCTTCGGATAAGTGCCTTTCAATGCTTGGCGCATCCAGACATAGAAAAAATCCGATAAATCCGCATAACCGATATTGTCGTAATATGGCGGATCGGTTGAAATCATGATATCGCGCAGGCCATTGTCACTCTGCGCGTCGAATTGACATGCTAATCCGGATTCAGTTGTGCTTCCCAATAAATCAAAGGCTTCACAAAGTCTGTAATGTAAGCTCGATATACTACCTGAGGAACTGCTAAAGGGGTTTACCTCCGCAAAATCCCATACCATGGGAATAGCTTGACGTGCGAAAGTATTTCTCATTTGTTCATTTGGTGCATTCCACCCACATACAGAAGAACTATGATTAGAAAATTGATCGACCAAAAACGCCAAATACACTCCCACAGCTTGCCCATACGCCTTTGCGCCGTGACCACCATCGGCTATCGGCATGCCGTCGTCCGCCATGCCCGCGGCAAGAGCATCCGCTTCCGCGCGCGCTTGCGCTTCGGCGACGAGGTCGCTGAAGGTGGTAAGGGCGGTAAGCTGGCGGGGAGTGAAAAGGTCGCTGAAGTTCAACAACCCATAATTCGGAGTTTTAAAGTCTCTCGGATTATTAGGAAGCACGGCATCTGGAAAATCCGTTGGTTTCTTTATATTCACGGCTTCTTGATGTGGTTCGTTCGGTGAAAGATAAATTCTTCCGTTGTGGCCTTCCGCAACAATCGCCATTAACCTTGCACCCATACGACCAGCTTTACCTTCATCGCGGATATAAGGGAAGCCGACTGGCGCGCCGCAACAGGCGCATACTGCGCCTTTGCGGGAGACAGTTCCTTCGATTGTTGGCTTTCCGGTATGCTTCACTTCAAAAGAAAGCTCTCCATTATTGTGAAGAGGATTCACGCAAGCCTCTTTCCCGGCTTTTTTCGACAATATAAAACTACTTGCCAGCGGCATTTCACATCCGCACGCCGGGTTCGGACATTTCACCGTACGTGCCCATTTCCACGCGATCACGGTCGCTTCGCCACCGCCCTGTTCCTTTGGCACCTGGACCTTGGGATACAGATGCCCTATGCGCTTGAACGCCTCCTGTTTCATCCATTCGCCATAGTAACGCACATCTTCCGCAAGCCCCTGCGCGCCTTTCCATTGCGCGCCGTAATCCGTCCTGCGGCGCGCTTCAGGGTTGACCGGCGACATGCCGGAAAAGCGCGGCGGGATTTCGATCATGGCCTTGTTGATCATGACCGCAACGGGGTTGAGGTCGCTGGCGTGCGCTTCCAGCCCGAGGCGCTGCGCTTCGAGCGGGATGGAACCGCCGCCTGCAAATGGGTCGAGCAACGGCGGCGGATTCCCGCCGGTGGATTTCAGAATCTCCGCCCTGGCGGCGGCAAGGACCCGCTCGTTATTGGAATTTTCCCATTGTACGAGTTCGGTTAAAATGCGGAACAGTCTCTCGCGTTCTTTTTCCTGCGCTTCTTCCGTTGGGAATTCCTCCGGATGCGAGGAGGGATCGTCCACAAGCGACGACCAGATGACCGCACGCGCAGTGGCGGTGGGTTTTCGAGACCACCAGAGGTGCAGCGTGGAGGGATGGCCGTGCCGGATGGACTTTTCCCGGGCGGATGCGGCATTGATCGCTTCCAGTGGAAGCGCGACTTCGATAAGTTTTTTCTTTTCCATATATCGTATTGTCCTGTTCAGCTTTCGAGAATTAACTCGGAATTTCGAATTAGGTTCATCATATCATAATTCACGCTGGTTGCACCAAAATCCGGCGCTGCCTGAAACGGCTTTTTCAGGTATGCCGCATGAGTTTCGGCTCCATCTACTTCGACTATGGCAAGGATATATTCGTCCGGCCGATTCAACCCCGTCAGAATTTCATTTTTGCTGACCGTGACCGTTGCCGCACCTTTCGCACGACCTTTTACTTCGATAAATCGCAGGCACGGGCCGCCCTTTTCCCGCTTGTCTTCAGGGATGACCGATTCGATATCATAACCGCAGTTTTCGGCACTTACGTCCTTTGGTTCGAACCCAAGGGATGCTTCGATTTCCATGACTGTACGCATGGCGGTCAATTCAACAGAACGTTTGTCCGCTCCGCCGAAAGAGGATTCTGGTGCTGGAACTCCATACAGTTGCCGCAGCAGTCCCGCCGGGATAATCAACGCGCCACCAACGATAACAGGCGGAGCCGGGAGCACCTGCTTCTCCTCCTCAAGCTCAGCAAGCCTCTTCTGCATGCGTTGCTGGAGCCCATCCGCTCGGTTGCGCGCCTGCATCGAATTGAGTTTTGAATTAGTTTTTCCGGCAGCTTCCTTTTGCGCTAGTTCTCCGGCACGGAAGTCCCAATATTGAATTTCCGCAGTCAACCGTTCTTTTACGGCTTTTTTCGTTTTTTCAACGCGCCCGACGATCCGCGCTTTGGTTTCATGAAAATGATTCGGCAGCAAGGTGGAAACGGCATATTCCATTGCGCGGTCCTCGACCCCGGAACACAGCCATTCCTGCTTTTTGATATACGGCTGAATCACGGAAGTTTCTTCCGGAGTTACGGCACGATAATCGAGATACGGCGCGTAGCCGGCATTTCGAGCGGTTCCGTCCTCCATCAATTCAACAAAATGAACGTTCTTGGAAATAACCCGTTTACTTCCGTTTGGAAGTATGTGGCCGTCCTGAATCATATCTTCAATATAAAACAGCAAGCGGGGGGACGTTCCATCGTCATGTTCGTCGATGAAGACGGCACCGCGCTTGAGGAGATTGCCGTTACGCTCGCGAACTAAATCGATTGTGGCCTCAAGAAGCGGATGCCCTGGGCAAAGCAAATCAGCGATCGGCAAACCGGGCAGATTGCACAGTTCCTTTTCAAAACAAACACGCTCGTAATGCTTTAACACGGGAGTGCCAAATCCGATCTGCATGTCGCGGTTTCGTACGGCATAAGGGACCATTGTAATTTCATATCGCCCCTTTTCCCGGGGGCGAATCGTACCACCCACGTTCTGAAAAGCGGCAATGAAAAACGCTTCAATGAAGTGCGGCTGGAGCTTATGCGCCTCCATACGTTCCATATCTTCGCGGATGGCCATAACTTTATGGATATCCATCGTATCGGCCGTCAGCGCGCGTTCGTCTAACAGTTTGCGGATTGCTTCCGGGTCCAATGAATGATCAACTACCTGATAAAGTCGCGCACGGACTTCCGGATCGTTTCCATAACGGACCGCTTCGATCAGCAGATCGCGGAGTGGTTTATCGTCAAATTTCACCTTGCCAAGGATGTCAAACACTTTTCCGCCCAATGCGGAACGTTCATGCTCCAGCTTCTGAAACAAACGTTGAAACACCATACCCTCGCGGGTTTCGTTCGCAACCAAATTCCAAAGATGGCAGACTTCGGTTTGTCCTATACGATGGATTCGTCCGAAGCGTTGTTCCAAACGGTTTGGATTCCACGGCAGATCATAATTGATCATCAGGTGCGCGCGCTGCAAGTTGATTCCTTCGCCTGCGGCATCGGTTGCTATCAGAATCCTTACGGCTGGATCCTGCTTAAATCGTTCCTCTACTTTACGCCGCTCATCGCGGAGCATGCCGCCGTGAATCAGCACGACAGCTTCTGCACACCCTAAAGTTGATCGTATTCTGCCAGCAAGATAATTCAGAGTATCCCGGTGCTCCGTAAAAATGATCAGTTTCTCGCGTTCACCATCCGGAGCGAACATCCGAGAATCATCCTGCAGCAGTTTTGAGAGTTCATCCCACTTTCGGTCATCACCGCTGATGCGGACGGCGTTT
>ERZ795048.3798-NODE-3798-length-10945-cov-6.166024_pt1 | contig 10945 bp, 10 predicted proteins | sample MGYA00375132_ERZ795048 | MGnify/ENA primary metagenome ERZ795048 (study PRJEB30177, sample SAMN05720225) | activated sludge metagenome | isolation source: Anaerobic digester | place: Hong Kong | collected 2014-12-17 ...
TGGTGATAGTGGGCTTTATCATTCATACATGTGGGATGTGGATTATCAATACATATTTAACCCTGCTGGGGAATACCATTCATTCCAGGAATTAAATGCTGTATTTGGTATCAAAACTAAGACTTGGTTCCCTTTCTAAATACTCTTTGCTTTTTTAATGTGGAGAGGGCAGTTTATAAAATGCTGCCCTCTTTTTTTATGCTCTCTGTAGCATTATCTATATTCTTATATACTAACACTAGATCCTTTAAAGACCTCTTATTTCTGGGTATACCCAGAAATGCCAATAACTCCGTGCTATATAATCTACCTGACCTGTAACCTTTCTTAAAAAATGGAGGAGGGTCCAAAGTTAATTCTAATATTAGATATTCAGTGGGGGTTAATCTCTTTCTATATTCTTCCCTCATCTGAGAAAGCCTCGCCTCTTTTTCTACCACCTCATCATAATCATCCAGTAACTCTTTATTATTATCAAATAATACCTCCAGGGAAGTAAGACCTTGATTAAAGCCAGATTTACCACCATATAATTGAGATACTAATTTGTTTTTATAAGTCATCAGTGATCTTACTATTACATATCTGAGATGAGGTTCATCATAGAGTGAATGGTACTTAGTAAACACGAAGATAAACTTATCTTCAAAATAGGTATAGATATCTTCAGTGGTAACATTTACTCTTCGGGTATCAACTTGTCTGGATAATTTTCTCATGAGGGGCTTTGTTTTATCATATACCCTGAGAAATAATCCTTGGTCATAAGATCCCATTGGTAATAATCGATGTAGTTCATTTCCTATTTCAGCCATAGCTATTATATATTTAAATGTTTAAAACATACAAATATATATATAATTGTAACACTTGATCACAGTGGATGTATACATATTTTGTAACTAGCTGTAATTGAATAAGATAAAAATATTACTATTAGCTAAAAATATAATCAAAGATGAAATTCACATTTGACACTGAGTACCAAAGGGAAATACTCAAGTACGTAGTACAAGACCCAGAGGGGAATATAGCCCTATTAAGGATTAATCAGTCCTACTTTTCTCTGGTAGAGCAGGCTATGGTAGCTGAGTCCATATTAAAGTTCTATAAGAAGAACAAGAGAATACCCTCTTATGTAGTTTCTAAGGAGTGGCTAAGGACCATTCTTTCTAATAAGAGGTACAGGGATCTGGTAACCCCAGATATAGAGAAGGAGTCCTATAAGATTTTAGAATACATTTATAAAACTCCTCTTAAAGACCGAGATGTACTAAAAGAATCTTTGTTCAAGTTTATAGCCTACATAGAGATGAGGCAATTAAATGAAAACTTTGATTTAACAGACTTCTCTCAGTACCAGGAATACAGCTCAAAGGTATCTCAAATACTACAAAGGGCTAAACCTGAAAAGAAAGATGAGCCAATCTTTCTAGTTAGAGATGTAGTAGAAAGACAGTATAGGAGACAGGCAGACTCCGATGTAATACCCTCCCCCTTCAAACAGTTAAATGCTACTACTAATGCTGGGGGATATCCAAGAGGCTCTATCATAGTGATCCTGGATAAGCCCAAAAGAAGAAAGACCTTTACTTTAGTAAACACTGCTAGAGGTTATCTTAGAATGGGTAAGAATGTTCTATATATAGACTTGGAGAATGGAAAATACCAGATAATGGATAGGATAGTTCAATCCACTCTTTCCAGGTCTAAAAGAGATCTTATTTCGGGTGATATAGACTGCATAGAGAAGAATCATATGAGGAAGTACAAAAGGCTAGGAGTAGAGCTCATAGTACAAAAGTTACCCGCTATGGTATCTAATGCCAATACCATATTAGAGTTAATACAAAAAATAAACACTGAACAGGGAATTCATATAGATGTATTAATGATAGACTATGGGGGCAAATTGGGCTCTATAAATGAAGATAAGGATGATTACGAGCGTATTAAGAATGCCTATACTGACTTAGAAAACTTGGGAGCAGAACTACAGCTAGACTGTATATGGACTGCCCAGCATGTTACCAGGAAAGCTGGAGAACATAAAGAGACCAGGTATGAGGATAATGATATAGCTGGCTGTATAGATATTATACGTAATGCTACTGCTATCTGGGGCTTAAATTCTTCTGATGAAGAGGATGATAATAATATACAGAGGATGGAGTTAGTGGTACAGAGAGATGGAGTACCCTATGGAAGGGCCCTATTCACTATAGATGTAGAGAAGCAAAGGATGATGGAGTTTACTAAAGAGCAGATAGAACTTTATAATTCTAAATTTGGGGATCCCACTGAAGATAAAAAACCCACTAAGAGAGGGACTAGTAATAGAGAAACTAAGGATTCAGATGACATCGCGTCTAAGAAACAGAGAGGAGATATATGAAAAAAGAGGTTAGAGGCCATATTGTATCATGGTGTATAGATCACTTAGGATTCAAAGAGTACAATCGAGGATGGTACCAGGGAGAATGTCCTTTTTGCCATGGCTCTATAAAGATGGGCTTACATCCCTCTAGGAACCAGGCGCATTGCTTTAAATGTGGTTATAACTCTAATTTAACGGACTTTTTCTTAGCAGTGTCCAATTCCTCTTTTAATGAGGCCATGGAGATTTTAAAAGACCAAGAGCCCATTTATTACACACCAGATGCTACACTGACTAGCTATAAGCCACTAGTAGAGAAAAAAGTATACTGCTCCATGCCCCCAGGTTTTCATTTGCTGAATGAGGGAGATAATCAAATATCCAAGTCAGCCAGAAATTATATTAAAAGGCGAGGTTTTAACCCTCAAACTATGTCTTCAAGGGGCTGGGGTTATTGTGATTCTAGTAACTCTAAGTATTTTGGATACATAATAATACCATTCTTTGAAAACTTTAGACTAGTATATTACAATGCTAGATTATACATGGGTTATGGGCCAAAATACAATAACCCCACAGAGACTGAGATAGGCATAGGGAAATCTCAATTAATATACAATGTAGATTCTCTCAAACTATATAATACTATATATATAGCTGAAGGAGTATTTAATGCTGAAACCTGGGGTAATAATTGTATTGCATTTGGTGGTAAGCATCCCTCCCCCTTTCAAATAAATCTTTTGACTAGATCCAAAGTAAAGAGGTTTATCATACTGCTAGATCCTGATGCCAAGAAAGAGGCTTATCAGCTAGCCATAATTCTATCCTCAGCTTTGAAGAAAGTAAAAGTGATAGAGCTACCACCTGAGGAAGATATAAATTCTTTGGGTAGGAAAAAGGTAGCCAAGATTATCTATAATACAAGGTATGACACATTGAACAAGTTAATAATAAAAAGCAAAGAGTTATGAGGAAAGTCACAAGGAAACCCTCCATTCATGTTCTAGAATCATCTTTGGAAGATGCTTTAAGGAGGTATGGTATGGACAGTACAAAGACTAGGGATTTAATTAGGTATCTAAAAAGGTTCTCAGTACCACATCGGGCTTCCATATCAGTATCCGATACCAAAAAACTGCCAAAGGCCCAGGGAGGAGCTCTTTTAAGTTCTATCATATACATGAAGAGGAAAGCTTTACACCACCAGGTATCATTGATACAGGAGGGAGATAAATTTTGGCCCGTAATTCTTCAAGCAGTACCCATGATTGATGACTTTTGTAACTCTATGGGGTTAACTACCAAAAAGGGGTATGCTCTATACATAGACCAGGCTTTAAAACATATAAAGCCTAAAACCCCCCTAAACTGGTGGCTAATTAGTAACTACCAATTGGTATATGAAGAATGCAGGTCCTGGGATATTATTAATAAGGAGGACTCCACAGAGAAAGAAGCCACTAGAGGCGTACATGATTATTATGTTGATAAAGTAGCTTCCACCACTGGACTTCAAGAATGCTTTTATGATAATCCTACAAAATACCTTTGTTTTATACATATAAAGGTATTTTGCTATGATAAGGGTATACCAGTGGATGTATACATAGATTCTCAATTTGAGGCTCTTTCAAATATTGGAGTATTACCTTCACCAGATATGATGGACCCCACAACCTCTGAAAAAGCTTTAACTAGGCTAAACCAATATCTATTCAGGTATCCCGAGTTAAAAGAGGGTACATCAAAAAAGAAAACGGCATCCCGGGCCTTCTGGGATGAACTAAAGAATACAAAATGATTAAACTAACAATTGAAAACACCAACCAAGGTGTTATAACAGGTGATATCACAGTCCTGCAAAAATTGTACAAGGATTTCACCATAAGGCATCCTCAGGCCTTTTACTTAATGAGGAAAACTGGGTGGGATGGGATGATACATTACATTACAGAGAGAGGAAAATTTAGCATAGGGCTAGCCCCTATTATAGCTAGTAAAGCTAAAGAGTATGATCCAGAAGTAATATTGGAAGATCACCGAAAGCCTCTAGATGCCAATATTATACCTCAGGTACCTCTTCAAGTTGGCAAATTAAAACCCAGACCAGAACAGGCTCAGGTCATATCCAACATCATACATAATACCCTATTGGGGAAACCTTTTTATATAGGGGTACAGAACTTGTCTGTGGGGTTTGGTAAGACCCTAATCATGGCGGGCACTTATCTGGCCTTCAACAGAGGACTAAAGACTCTGGTATTGGTAAATGACCAAGACCTATTTAAACAGATGCAGAGAGAGTTTCCACAGGATCTATTACCGGGGGAACGCATATCATTTATACAGGGCTCCAAAATAACAAATTGGTCCCAGTTTAACGTAGCCATGGTACAATCCCTATCTAGGAATATGAAGCTATATCAAAGGGAACTATCCACTATACAAATGGTTCTAGTAGATGAGGCTGATGTGGCGGACAATAAGACTTACACCAATGTTATCACTCATTTGAATAATACACTAGTTAGACTGGGGCTTTCAGGAACTATATATATGTCTAACTTGGCTAAAGACAAAGTTCATAACATGAATCTTAGAAAATTCTTTGGAGATGAGATGAACCAAGTGGCTTTACATGAAATGATAGATAAAGGATATTCTACTCCAGTGGTAGTAAAATTCTTACCCATAAGAGGTCATAGCCATAAATATGATTATAAGAAGGAGTATGATACTTCCATAATAGATAATCCAAATTTATATAAATTATCACTAGAACGGGTTATATGGAACATAAAGAATCATGGTACACCCATTCTAATTGTATGTAAATACATTAGGCATTGTGAATCATTATACACCTATTTTAAAAGCAATTTGCCAAAGCTAAGAATTGCCTATATGCATAATGAAACACCCAATAGAGATGGCCTAATAAAGTCACTTAATTCAGGTAAACTTGATATACTTATCACCACCACTATTATATGTAGAGGTAAGAATATCCCTAACTTAAAGTACTTACTAAATCTTACTTCTTTTGCTTCAAACGAGAAGAGCATACAGCTTTTGGGGCGTTTAGTAAGAACATTCTCAGGTAAAACAAAGGCCTATCTAGATGACCTGATGTTTACTAGTGAAACTCACTATTTATATAACCATAGCCGAAAGAGGTTAAGGTATTACAAAAACGAAAAAATAAAAACTATTATATTAAAAATAAATGAAAAAAAAGGTAGCAAAAAGAAAAAAGGAAGAAACTGCTAGCAACTCCAGTTTCACACCAGACTTAATAGATAAGTCTGATATACTTACACCTCTAAGAGTAGAAGACATTGGCTCTAATAATGACCCTTGCTTTGGTAAGGCCTACGATCTTACTACTGATGAGTGCAAATGCTGTGGGGATTCTGAGTTATGTGCTTGTGTATTCGCTCAAAAGCAAGGTTCCACTAGAAAAGAGCTAAATAAGGAGATGAAATTCCTAGACTTACAGGACAAGGTAGACTTAAAAGCAGTAAAGAAATACATTAGGGGAGCTCGCAAAAGGGGAAAATCAGACGACTTTATAATGAAGTCACTAAAGAAGAAGTACTTATTATCAACTGAAGAAGCTAACTCATTATTAAATTAAATATAGTATTATTATGGATTCAAGAAACATTATTGAAGAACCTCAGGTTTTAGAATCTGGATGGTTAGAGAAAATGCTAGAGCTACAGAAAGAGCTAATAGATGGCTACGTTAAGATAGAGGGATTACCACAGTACCCACTGGATGTAGACCTTAGATCTTCACAGGTGATTCTAAAGGATATGACGGCCAGAGTAGTAGAAGAATTATCAGAGGCCTTTGAATCTTTAGAGGAGGTAGTAAGCATATATAAGGATGAGTCAGCTGATGCTGATCCGGATCTTGTAAAAGAGAAACTACAGAATTACAATGAGGAATTGGCTGATGTAATTCATTTTATGCTAGAACTTGCTATGTATGCGGGGTGTTCAACAAAAATAGCTATGCCCTCACACGAAGAATCTATCCAGGCTGAGAATACCAATTTTAATTATAATAATGAGCATCGCTATACCCTGATAGATGCTAAGGATAAAACATGCCCTCTCTATAAGGGTGGGGATATGTTCTTTAATGATCAGCCCCTCTCTTTGGTAACAGACATAGCTACCAAGTACTCATGGAGGATTACTCACTTATTAAACCTAAGCCGAAATTGCTTAAAAAATAAGCCTTGGAAGCAGGATGAAGTTATGACAGATATACCTAAGTACTGGAAATATTTAGGAATGGCAGCTTCATGTATGTTCCAATATATGCATGTTATGGGCTTGTCTAACCAAGACATCTACTACATATACTTCAAAAAGAATAAAATTAATATATTTAGACAACAAAGCAAATACTAATGACTAAGACTAAAAGAACAATGGCTGCTGGGTCCGTGGTTGAAAGACCACACCAGCTCTATTTCAGTACTTCTCAGGAGTGTTGGGAAAAGCTAAATGAATACTTCATAACTAAGGATTGCCCAGATTTATTTGATTTTGCCTCTTCATCTAATTCAGGGTTGTTATGCTGCTATAATGTATTCATTTCAATAAAAAAGGCTTGGGTGGATCCTGAGTTTGATTACTATCGTATGTTTGATTATACGATATCTAAATGGACTTCTCTCTTAAATAACTACCTCAATTTAAATAAGCTAGACCTATTGAGATCCCGTATAAGATATCTTAATCAGAAGTATAACCAAAACTATAATCTTACCTACTGTTTTAGTAATAGGCATGACAATGGCAAGGGATGCTTAATATCAGTAACATTCAGTAGAAGATTATCAGATGCTACTCCAGTACTAACAGCTCACTTAAGATCATCTGAGATTACTAAGAGGCTTATATTTGATCTCTTACTCATTCAAAGAATGGGTGAATATGTATATGGTGAGGGAGTTTCCCTACAGTTAAATCTATTCTTCTGTCAAATGTACAATAACCCTGAAACACTATGCATGTATCATAGCTTCAAGGATATAAACCCTTTAGTGGAGCAATGCACAGATGAAGAATGGAAGTCTCAATTAAAGAGACAATGGGACATTTTTAGTACAAATGATACCTCTAAATTTACTTATGGAGTATACAAGAGGATACATAGATGCTTGAGGAGGGATCTTTATATGGCCAAGCAAAGGGAACCACTATTAGCTAAGGATCTAACCATTGGATATTCCGATATAGAGTACCCTGAGAATTGTATAACCTTCTCTCAAAGACAAGCTTATAAAAAAACTATTAAGAATACAAACAAAACCAAAAGTAAAGAATGAGAATATATGGAGACACTAAGGAGCTTATGACCGAAACTGGTCGTAATCTCTATGAGATGGGCTTATTAAATGCCCCAAAGACTTATCAAAACAAAGCTATAGAGGGTAACCCAGAGTTCATAACCAAGGAACTAATATGCACCCAATACAGCTTATCCCTAAAAAATCTTCATAGTATAGAAGATTTCTCACCCCTATTCATATTCGATCCCAATTCCAAAGAATGGGCTGATAGGGAATTTGAAGAGAGGATTAGTTCTACTCCAGTAAATCCCGGAGAGGCTTGGAAATTCCGAGAAGGTGTATGGGCTGAGTTTTTAAATGAGGAGGGAGAATTTGATTATACCTATAATCAAAGGATGAACTTTGTGGACCCCAATGCCTTATCTAGAGCCAGCTATCTGAGTTATATCATTAAGCTATTAAATGAGGATAGAAACACACGTAAAGCGGTACTATCTATATTCTCACCCTCAGACTATGTAAACTTTGATGGCAAAAGGAGAATTCCATGCTCAATGTATTATAATTTCCTAATTAGGGAGGATGCCTATGGTACCCCTAGACTGGATATATTATATCATCAAAGATCCTCAGATTTTGTAACTCACTTTGGTAATGATGTATATCTAGCGGCTAAACTAAACTTCTACATAGCCGAGCAGACTGGAGTCCTTCCCGGTAGGCTAATACACACTATAGACTCCCTACATGTATATCATAAAGACTGGGATGCTCTAAGAGTTTCCTTAGGTAAGATATAACATATACAAATCCTTAGCCCTGCTCTACCAAGAACAGGGCTTTTTAATTATACTATAATGAAGACTAGATATAAGATACTAACTTCTATACCTGAAATAGATAGATTGGTTGAATGCTGTAAAGAAACGGGATATTGCTCATTTGACTTTGAGACCAATGCAGAGCCCATGTATAAAAAGAGTTTTTACCCCACTATACTATCCATATCCTTCCAACCAGGTTCATCATGCATAATACCCCTGGGACACTTTGATTCTCCATTCAAGGATAATTGGAAGAAGGTCCTAAGAAGATTTGGTGAGAGCGTGATAGAAAATCCACATATTGTGAAGATAGCTTGGAATGCTAAGTTTGATAACCAGATTATGTATAAATATGGTATCAATATAAAAGGGGTCATGCTAGATGGTATGCTAGCTAAATACTTATTAAATGAAGAAAGGCCAAATGGACTAAAAGAAATGGTAGATGTATATTTACCGGACTTTGGAGGATATGAAAACTATGAGGGCAGCAAATTACCCTGGGATAAAAAGCCATTAGAGCCCTTATCCAAATACGCGGGCCAAGATACCGATTGCACTTTCAGGTTAACTTTATTCTTTGAAAAAAGGCTTATGGATACGGGCTTATACCCTCTATATAGGCATTTGATAATGCCAGCATCCTTTCTACTAACCCAAGCTGAACGAAAGGGCATGCTATTTGATGAGGAGCTAAATAAGAAGTTGGTAGTGGACTATGGAGCTAGAATTGAAGAGTTTAATAACAAAATGTATGAGTTAAAACCCGTTATAAAGTATCAAAGAAAGCTTATTGAACTTAGAAAGAGTGAATACATCCATAACCTACAAATGGAGCTCTACAAGCTAAAGGAAGAGGGTAAATTAACAGATAGGCAAAGGGCTTCTAGAGAGGAAAAAATAGCCAGAGTAACCGCTGGGGAGTTTAAGACTAAAGCTGAGGAGAAGATATTTGAAAAACTTAATTTTAGGTCTGTAACTCAACTAAGATCCTTCTTATTCTCTAAAGAGGGGTTAGGATTAAAGCCCATGGTATTTGCCAAAGATGCGAAAACTAATAGGGTTACTGAGAATCCCGCTACCTCAGAGGATGCTCTTATAGCGGTAAAAGACCAGGACAAGTCAGGTTTTGTAGAATATCTATTAGGGTTAAGGGAGATTCAAACTATATACACTACTTTCATGGTGTCATTAGGTGATCTTGTCCAAGATGACCATAGAGTACATCCATCTTTCTTTTTACACACTACTACTTCAGGTAGACTTTCATCTAGAAACCCTAATGGCCAGAATATACCAAAGACCACGGTAAACCCAGATGTAAAGAAACAATTTATATGCCCTCCTGGTACTTTATTCCTAGCCTATGACTATTCCCAGGCTGAATTAAGAATCATGGCTCATCTATCAGGTGATGAAACTTTATTAAAGGCTTTTTCTCAGGGGTGGGATCCTCACTTGGCCATTGCTTGTAAGAAGTATAGTGAGGATTATGAAAATATAAAGAAGGTTTATGAAGATGATTTACATCCTGAGCATAAGAAATGGAAAATACGACGTAAAGAGGCTAAATGCTTAGTATTTGGAGCTATATATGGTATCATGGCAAAAAAACTATCAGAACAGTTATCCGATCCAAAAAGCGGACTAGTAGTATCCAAGGAAGAAGCCCAAGACTTCCTAAATGACTTCTTCAAGCAATTCCCTAAAATCAAAAAATTTATGGATACACAAACTAAACTGATGGAGAAACAGGGCTATGTAACCTCTTTATTTGGCCGAAGGAGAAGATGCCCCGAGATCTGGTCCTCTGATAATGGGAAACATTTAGCAGCTTCTAGGCAGAGCTTTAACGCGCCTTGTCAATCAGCAGCCTCGGATATGGCTTTATTTTCAAGTATCTTAATCTACCATAAGATGAGGGAAGGGGGATTACCCTATATGCCAGAGGTAGATACCGTACATGACAGTATCTACATGTATGCTAAACCCCAAGATATAAATGTATATACTATCCACCAGATCTGGGATATATGCAGAAACCCCGATACTAAAAGGTATTTTGGATTCTATATTGATGATGTAGATATGTCTATGGATTTTACTATAGGAAGAACCATGGCTGAGGAACTACCATTTATACCTGGGTATAATTATAACAATATGCTAGATCCCTCTTTTGACCTAGAAGAGTACTATAAAGAATATGCCAAGTATAAGGGATACGATATAAAGGATTTCCCCAATTTATATTCAGAGGAGTACAATAAAATTAAATCACAATATGAAGGCTAGTATAGATGAACTTAAGAAGAATAGCTTATTCACTATAAAGTATGAAGGTAAACTATATACTATTGATTTATCAAGGGAACTATCCATTAATGAGAATATCATTAATACCCAATTAAAGCAATCAGCTTCTAGTTA
>ERZ795048.3800-NODE-3800-length-10937-cov-5.460393_pt1 | contig 10937 bp, 14 predicted proteins | sample MGYA00375132_ERZ795048 | MGnify/ENA primary metagenome ERZ795048 (study PRJEB30177, sample SAMN05720225) | activated sludge metagenome | isolation source: Anaerobic digester | place: Hong Kong | collected 2014-12-17 ...
CTGGCATCTTTGATTTCCTTGGCGGTATCTTTGCAAATATTGCACCACCAGAAGGAGTGAATGGTTCAGACGGCTGTTGGGGGGGCTGTGCATCGAAGGAACGAAAGTATCTGCCTCAATGGTGGCCGGAATGGGCTCAAAATGCATGGCTGTACTATCAATGGACGTGTGCTCTCGGGCCGGCATTTGCAAAGGACATGACGGTTGAGGAAATTCAGGAATGGCAGAGAACTACTCCAATTTATTGCATTGACAGACTCTCGCGGATGAATGAGTATGTGGACGATCCGGCCGACGTTGAGCTTTCGTCTTACGTTGGAATATTTGGCATCAATATTCATTCAAAAGACGTGTTCAGCTATGTCATGTATAGCATTTACGTGTCTGCTTATCTCAACCTCGATGATCTTTGGCCTGGCCACGTTTCAGATTGGTGGGATTTGATGTACGCTGACGCAAGCACGGATTATGGGAGGTTGACACTGCAAAGTCGGTTGTACGAAATGCAACGCAATGGAAACGAGGCACCGCAGAGTGTGCAGACAATTCTCATGAACAATTATCGAGCGGACGTTCAACAGCAATATTGCCTGCTGAACGAGCCTGATCTGTCCAATCCCTCCGTAGTCCAATTCATTTCGTTCAAAAACCGCGCAAAGACAAATCGGTTGACTGGTGCTTTGTTTCAAAGTATTGCCAACTCAAAACCGCGCAGCCGATGGGGCTTTCCTTTTTGGACAGCCGATCAACGTCGGATTGCTTTTCAAACAATTCTCCCGCATATCGCGACTCTGCAAGATGGCCAGTGGTCAATGCGTTTTGCTTATCTTGATCGGTATCTTCAAGTTTACATCGACAACGGATGGCTGACTTCCAGTATCAAACCTCCATCGACTTGTCCCGATGGTTCGACCGCTGTTGGTGATGGCAGCGCATGTGAATCAGACGCAAATCCCGGAGAATATTGCTCGCTCTGGGGCACAGAATACCCTCCCTGTAATCCCTCTGTGTACGATCCACAAAAACCTCCAGTCAAAGTTGTTGACCCGTTAAGTGGAAAGGGCGGAATTGATTCGGGGCTTACGATTCCTGGTTACACTGGCAACCTCCCTTCTCCGCCTGTGTCCTCTTTGAAAGGCCAGACGCCATGGATGCCCCCGTCAACCGACCCAGAACACGGAGGTTACGATGTGCCATGTGGAGGAAAGTCAGCGCCGGAAGAAGTTGCGCCAATAATCGGTGGAGTCGTCGGCAGCCTCATCCCGTTGATGATCCTGCCTGGAAAGAGCCGCTTAGCGGGTGCGGTGACGTTGGGATCATTTGGGTATCTCTACTTTCAGCAAACAATTGGGTGGGATGCATTTATCAACACTTGGTTTGGCAAAAACCTATCAGGCGTAGACGCAGCGCTGATTTTGAGTGTCGGCGCGCCAGTCACGGGTGCATTGTTCGTCTTTGATGTCGGGTTGGATTCATTGTTGCCAACCTCGGTGAACAACGAAGCGGCACTGACTGTGGCAGCCGGCGCTGCTGGTTATCTAGCCTTGGACCCAATCTTAGAGCCTGTTTTGGGCATAGGAGGCAAGGCGCTATCACTGACAACCGGTTTTGTTGATATGTTTGTAAGGCTCGGCGAAGGATTCACCAGTGGCTGCGTCAATCACACTTTGGCCCCTGGTTGCAAGTGCGAAAACGCACAATCTAAGCCAAAGTTGGCAGAATCACTTGTTTATGATGTCTATGGCGCGACTGATGACCAGGCAACAATGCGACTTCAATGTCTGCAAAGTGCGATGCAAGAAGGTGAATGGGGAACTGATCCTGTGACAATTGGAAGTTGTCAGGTAGACAAAAAGGGTGTTCAATCAAATCCTGCGGCTTGCATCATTCCTGAGTGGTGGACTCCTCAAAATATGGATCCCAGTGATGAATTGGTGTCAAAGATGTGGGGAAACATCGCGCCCTGTCTCGATCCCAACAATCGCTCGTTTCTGCCTCCGGGTTATTCCCGGTCTGCAACTGATCCAGACGCAAAACCTGTTTTTGATAGTGCTCTCGAGGCGAGGGATCTCGCGTGTACCAAAGTCAATGGTCCATATTCCCGCAGTTACATAACTGGTTGTGTCGATACTTCAAAAATTAAAGCGGTGAAGGGGCGATGAATGGGGTGTCAATCGCCGCTGGTGCACTCGCCGTCTTTGCCATCTACCGGTATTCCAAATCAGATTCTCGTGGAGGGTCAAAAGATAAGGACAAGGGCATTTCAAAAGGCCGGCCGAGCAAAGTTCCTATTCCCCCGGGCTGCCTTCCTTCTCCAACAGGCGGACCGCCAGTATGTCCGCCCCGCGAGCCGACTCAGAATCCGCCACCTTCTTTCAACCCTTTTCAGCCGTTGCAGCCGCCGCCTCCATCTCCGTCCGATCCATTCAGGCCACTGCAGCCTCCGCCGCCCTCTCCCTCTGATCCGTCTCAACCTCCGCCCAATCCTTCCAATCCTGACGATGGCTGGAGATTGAACACATCTGGTTATCCACAGCAGGCCGGGTGTTTCATTCGAAGGCGTTACGATGCAAATGCTGCAGATCCTTGGTTACCGGGCACAAATGGAATTATTGGGCGAGGCTGGACTCCTGAAATGGCCCCTTTTGCCACTGAACCTGCAGCCTGTCTGTTGAATGAGACCGCGTTGAAAGTTGCCAGAAAGTACAACAATGCTGGTCTTTCGGACGAGGATCTTCTTGTGTTTTCATCTGGGACAAATTCTTCTTGTCTTCAGTGGCAGTCAAATCCGGACAAATCAGATGCTGGCTCAATCACTACAATAGCTTGTCAGCCATTTGTTCCAATGGGTCCGGCTGGTCACGAATATCCTCAACCTCAACCACCACCGCCTCCGTCAAATGCTTCTGGTTTTGATTACTTCCTGCAACAGATGATAGGAAGCATTTCTCAATTTTCGGTCCTTGATCCAAATGATCCTTACCATCCGGTGTACAAATCTCTGGGATCGCAGCCAGTTTCGGGCCGTAGCCAGTTGGAGCAAGCCTTGAAAACTTGTGGGTTGAATCCGCAATGCGATTTCGTTGAGTTAGATGGTTCAGCGGATCTGTGGAATTGTCCTGGTGGATGGACTCCTTTTGGTGACGGGAGTGCCTGTAAGAAGAACACTCCGTCAGGGCAATTGCAGTGTACGCTGTGGGGGAACCCGACAATGGATTCGTGTTATCCGTCGGGAAAACCAGCCACAAAGGCAACTTTGTGGGGCCGCACTGATCCCCATTACACATTGGAACAACCCAAACCAGCCAGTTCTCCTACTTGGACTTTTGTGAAAAAAGGCTTGGGTGTTGAACCCCCTGCGACAGTGCCTCCTGCAGATACCGTCGTTTCAGGGTTCTTTCGCTGGCTCAATTATGATTTACCTGGTGAAACCTATGCAAAAGCAAAAGCTGCTGATGAAATCGCTTGCAGTCAGACTTGTGCGAGTGATGCTGCTTGTGCATGGGCTGTTTTTGATAAGGATAACAATTGTTCAAAACGTCGAATTCCCCAACACAAAAACCAGACTACAAATGTCCGCACAGTTGATAGTCAGGGGCATCCCGCTTTTGGTCCTGATTATCCCGGGGGATTGAACGGATGGGATATTGGACGCGTTGCCGCAACTGACCAAGCATCGTGCTCTGCAGCTTGTTTCAACACTTACAACGAAACAACTTTTCCAGGACAGCCTCAAAAATGGGCGCAATTTGCCACTTTTGATGCAGGAAACAAGCATTGTTATTGCAAGCATGGAACTCCAAATCAACTGGGATCAATGACTTTAATCAAGCAAGTTAATTAATCGTGCCGCCGTCGTGTACTGTAGTTTTCGTTGTGGGCGAGGGGTTGGCGGCCGGGGGGGCGGGCGAGGAATCTCAAATGCGTCCCGATGGCGCTTCGCTGCCGGTTCATTCACAGGGTCAGGCACCGCAAAAATCACAGATGATCTCTTCCTGCGAACCGCACGAGGTTTCGCTTCCTCACGTAGAACTCCTGTGTCCACCCTGCAGGCTCGATGAGGCTGAGTACGGGTCGGTTCGGTTGGCCGTCGGCGTTTGCGGCGGGCAAGGCAGCAAAGTGAAGGAGACACATCTGGTTCACTAGAGCCTTCTTGGCTCCCTGATACCGGATCGGACATGTCAAAATCCGGATTTCTGTTGCCTTAGAAAGAACGTGCTCTCTCCTGGTTCTGGGATGAGAAAGGAGAAACACTATCACCGCAATCTTACCAGTAGCAAGTGTTGGGGACAAAAGGACTCAGAACCACCGAGTAATTGCCCTTGGATTGTTGTTCAATCGCCTTCATCACCCAATTTTGACAATCAGATGACGGGGGGTTGACATAAGAAAACCCCTGCCAGTCAGTGGTCAAGCCATCAACGACAGGATTGACAGGGCAAGGGTCGTGCGTGATTTCAAAGTTCTCACGCAGGTACAGTGCCAGCCAGTCAGGAGTGATTCCATCGTCCCCGTTAGCTCCCTTAGAGCGCACATTTTCTCGGTCCATGGCAAACTAGTTTGCTTCGAGTTTGTACTTGGAATGGAAAAAGTTCAATTTAAGCCTGCAAAGGCAAAAGACAAAGCGGCGTTTCTGGCTGGCCAACGGAGGTCAAAAACAGCTCCAAGAGACGAGAAACCAGAAAAAGAGCCACCACAGCCCAAAGAAGGAGCTCCCATCGACGGCGGAGAGTTCTATCAGCTTATTGAGCCAATTCAGACCGCCCTGGGTCCAATTCCGCGGTTCATTGCAACGCCCGACGCAATGCCAACCCATCCATCGATTGGTCTCTTTGGAAAGCGTCGAACTGGAAAGTCTTACACTGCAAGAGATTGGTGTTACAACTGCTTCCGAGACATTCCTTTCGGAGTTGTGTTGACTGACACCAAGCAGAATGGGTTTTGGCAACAATACTTCCCTGACAAACTTGTTCATCAGGGACTGAAGATGCATATTTTACAGTCAGTCATCAAAAGGCAAAAAACCTTGGTGGACAAGTTCGGAAAAGACGATCCCCGCATCCGCTGCATTGTCATCCTAGGTAAGTTGAAAAGTCAACTTTAATAAGGTCGTCTTCAATTGTGCAATGCGATGCGCCAAAGAATTCCACCATTATTTCGGTGGCTTCTTCGTTGATTTTGTACATTTCCCCTCGCTGGGTGTCGTACTGCAGCATTGCTGTCACAAGACGGTCGCATTCTCGCAATGCTGTGACCAGAACAAGAGCTCTTCTTTTCAAGTACAGCATTTTGTTACTGACGCTTGCTTTCCTCTTTCGAGATGACGTCATATCTGATAGGGTGGCCATGCAGTGGAACAAGGAGCTCAATGGCTTCTTTGTCCAAGGTCGGCACTTGGCTTGCACTGTGCTTATCACGACTCAGCACACAAAGGGTGTTGGTAAGTAGTTTCCCTCGCAAAAGAAAAAAAAACCTCTAACTTTCTCCAGGTCCCCTCATCCGCGGAAATTTGGATATGGTTGTAATCCAGCCAAACTTTCAACTCCAGGCTCGTCGTGATTTGCACGAGATGTATGGCGGGTACATGCATCATGACTATTTCTTCAATTTGATGGATTCCGTTGTGTTGGATGAAAACTTGCCTGGTTCAACTCCTCAGGAACCTAAGAAGGATGTGCGAACCCTCATCGTGCGTGATTTCGAGAACACGACGAATCCAAGCATCAAATATGCTTGGTACAGGGCTTCGGACCCAGGTGAATTCAGAATGCTGCATCCGCGCTACTGGAAAGAGCAAAACAACACCCTTGGCTCAACAAAGGATGCTTCTCAGCTTTATCGAATGGACCCTGTGAAGGAATTGGACAAAATCAGCGGTCTTGCCAGCCTTTCTCGCTATTAGGCAGCTGTGTCAGTGCGGCCGGATTTGATTGGGCCACTCATCCACGGTCCTTGACCTTCAGGAACATGTTTCACTTTGCTTCCATGGTTGTTTCCCATGGACTTGCTGCCCAGCATGTTCAGTAAAGCGGTTCCCACCTTCCCTCCGCTTCCTCCTGCCACTCCGCCAATGATTGCGCTGTACGTGAGATCGTCGCCGCCGACTCCAAGGCCGTACAAAGTCACCCACGTGACAAGACCGGACGCAACAAAGTCTTCAATGTCAAAGTAGGCGTTATCTGGCATGTAGCTGGCCAGCTCTGTTTGCCAGCCTTGCGATGATAGGATAACGTCTCCGATTGACATTGTGAGTCCACACAAGGCGCCGAACTGGACTGCATCGTCTGCAGGCATGCCTCGGACAGCCATAGCCAAGCCGCCGCCAACGATGGCAGTACCAACAGGCCTTGCGCCAAGGATCTTTGTAACGGTTTCGTAACCGGATTCCAAGTAGTTCATTTTGACCCCTTATCCTCGGTTGTACAAATAAAGTACAACCGCTGCTATCGCACCGTACATCAACCAGTTGGAATCTCCTGACTTTTTGGTTTCCACATATTCGTCAGGGGCTCCCACAGGCATTGCGCCGTATCCAGTCACATGCTCCCACGCCGCAACGTTGTGACCCATCTTTCGGTTGTTGTTTCCCCTATGCGGAGACCAACTCGGGTCTCCTGGCATAGGAGCAGCGGTTGAGCGCATCCTCAGCTTGCTTCGAAGAGTCGCCCCTTCCTGCATCTCCCAAAGTTTTATTTGGTGACATCGAGCGGGTACTGCATATTGTATGTGCGGTATGCAGCACCATTTGAAAGAATCAACCAGCGACAGGGCATTCCTGATAGGTCCGTCGAATGCACTGTTTTCACCACATATGCATTTCCATGCCCCAAAAGCGCTGCCAGTTCCTCGGACGATCCATAGCGTCCAGTGTGAAGCGGGCGCTGCGCCACAAAGCGAGGTCCTTCATTCTCTGGTGCGGGCGCGTTTTCCCTTGCAATGTCAGAGTGATTTGTGGCAACCCACAAGCCGCCCATAGCTCCAGCCGCCGCGAGAATAAGGCTCATTTTAGTTTGCAAACAGGCCCCTCACTGCCTCCCGTGTTTTTTGAGCACCGGAATACTCAGGCACAAAACGAGGCCATTTCAAAAGCGCGGCTTCTTGAGTGCAATCAAGAGGGGTCAACGCAACAGGCCGCTGAGTTGGTGTCACGTTCGCAAATCCGCGGTTGTTGTAAGTGCCAATATTGTGATTCATGACATGCTCCTGCCAGCACGATTCAGTCTGGTTAACCCATTCCCACTCTTGCTGCTGCATCTGTTTCTTAACCCAAGGATCATTGAACAGCGGTTTCCATTGATCTGCTGTCCAGCCATATTGCGGACCGTAGTCTGCATTTGTGCGCCCGAAATTGGTGTCCGAAACTCCAAACTCTCCAATTCGTGAAGGCTGCACATGGCTTGTGTGTTCGGTTTTCAAAAACCGGCGCTGGCCCAGCAAACTATCATTGTAGCCCCGCTGGGCAACTGGGCCGGCTCGAAAATCGCGTTTCTTTGCAACCCTCATCGGCAAACCAGATTTTATCACCACATTGAACTCGCGACAATTCCGGCAGCGGCTCCTCCAGCAAGACCAAACGTCACAAGGTCCCACGAGCCACTGGAGAGACCGACAAGCGCTGCAGCACCGACAAGAGCAGTGCCGTTGGGGCCCAAAGCATTGCCAACTGAACTCGACTGAACAGTAGAGTTGTTGTAGTAGAGATAAGAGCCCACTACTGCTCCAATAGCTGCGCCGGCAGCGCCGCTCATGGACGTCGCCAGATCCATCGCAGGAGCGCCTGTGAGGACGTAGCCAGCAGCAGTCGCACCTGCAAGAGCGCTTGCACCAGTCATCAGTGTTCCTTTCATTTTGCCCCTCTGTTGCTGACAAAAATTATCCCCGGTACTTAGGATTTGTCTGACCAGGAGCAAATCTGGGGCCGGGTGGAGCTGCAGTGGTCCTCATGAATTGCGGTGGCTGCAACAACGGTTGTTGAATGGCAAATCGAGGTGGCCTTGCCAAAATTCTGTTACGTGTTTCACGTGACAAAATATCTTGCCTCCATCGATTGTCAATCTCTTCGACTTCGGCTGCATCCTGCGGGGGCTTCTGCGGCTGCACCTGCACTTCCGTTCGCGCGCCTCCTATCACGTCGTCGCGGATGTCCAAGAGAGCATAGTCAGCCATCTCCCGATCAGCGCGAAGATCGCGAAACCCACCGCCGTTGTCTCGGGCAACGTCCTTGTTGATGTACTGGTACGTGAGCCACTTGTTGGAGTTGTCAGTACCAGTAGTCAGCAATTTGCTGTTGACATAGATCTTCTGAGGCCACCTGTCGGGCGGCAGGGCCATCAAATAGATCTGAGAAGTCAAATGACTTCGCAAAGTTGCAATATTCACATGCACACCCACCTCCCGTTGACCAGGATTGGCGGTGAGGTACTGATGGGCCACCTCCAGCACCACATGGGCGTGGACATAGCCCTTGTTTCCACCAACTTCGATTCCAATCTGCGATTTGACAGAAATGATGCTGTGGTCACCATGGAATCCCTCCTGGGCTGCATTTGGAGTGCCGGCGGGTTTCAAAACTGTGCCATTCAAAATCGCCCAGTCGTTGAATGTGGCTCTGCAGACATTAACCAACCAGCGCGCCACTTCTGTTTCTTCGTCCTCGTCAATTGGGACGACATTGCTGGAGATTGTGATCAAAAAGTTCGAATAACGAAGAGTTTGCGCAACCGCGGCAGCATTTAGTCGTCCAGAAACTGTTCCAGGATCATCTTCAAATCCTCCTTCGTAGGCTGGCGAGGGGAAAGCATCCATCGTACAAAAAAGAAGAGAGCAACGGCGAAACCACCGGTAATAACTCCCGTAACAAAGATGCTATTTGCATCATGCTTAGAAAGTTTTTCCGATGGTTCCAGCAGAGGATTCTCGTCCTCGACGTTGACTTGCACTTCTCCCTGGTACTCAAAAACCTCCACTTCCGGATCTCCTCGCAATTTTCTTGCCAACTTCTCGCCATCCTCTGCTGAAAGTCTTGTGATAGTAACCGTGTCTGGCATTCTCGGACTTGACGGCGGTGTTATCTTGCGCATCTGATCGTCTGCTTCTTCCTTGCCTTTGTCATCTTCGATTTGCGATGCAGGCCTTGAGCCCTGGGATCTCAAAAAGATGGGAGTCTGTGAGAATCCCACCTCAACTGCCGGAGCTTTGCTCATTCTGGATTGATTGGTGCCTGCAGAAGCATGGGTTACCAAAAGATGTGCGACAACTTATCTTGAACTTCTCAAACCATAACCTCTTCCGGCAGGGCACAGAACCGCTGCGTCAGGAGAGATTGGACTGTATGCTTGCCTTTAATCAAAACGCCCCTCTTTCCAAAGTTCTGGAATGCCTTAGACAGACGACGCGACTTTTGCATTTGCCCGATGGGTACTTTTATCCCGCAAAGATCAAATCACCAGTGCGTTGGTTGACAACGACTGACCATTGTGTGGATTGTCCGCATTCTGGTATCTGGGCGCGGGTGCGGAAGCTTCCGTCTTTTTGGCCCCAAAAACTTTCTTGTAATCGGGACTTGGAATCAAAATGCCAAGGGCCGTTGTCATCATGGCTTCTCCAATAAAAAAGTAGGGTGATAGTGGGTCCCAGGCGGTCATAAACACAATTCCAATGACAACCATTGCGAAACAGGTGATGATCATCACCCAGAATTGTATACAAGCTTTGTTAGGCAGACAAACTCTCAGCTCATCAGCCTCAATGATCTGCGTCTCTCCTTCGAAGGTCTGAATGGCAATTGTGTGGCTAGCGCTTTGTTCTGCGGTCTGCATCGTTTCTTTGTTGGAAGAATCTCTTCGTCGGAGTTAATGTAAGGCCTGTTTGGGAGTAAGAAAGAAATAATTCAAAACTGGTTTCTAGCCTTACCACTGCATGAAATGACACATATTCCACCAATACTCGTTAAGACGGCGTCGCTTGGCCTTCGTTTTCAGCATGGGAAAGTCAGAACAGGCGTGACTCTGGTTGCAGAGGTCGAGAAGTCGGCAAATTCCGAAGTTGTACGATGGAAATGACTTGCGGTTCTGCCTATCATACACCACGTTGTAGAACGCAGGCTGCAGAGCATGAAACATTGAACGCAAGTCGGGAACAACCCAAACCGGAAGCTCCGCGAAATAAGTGCCCTTGCCACAAAAGTGCCAGCGAATGCGAAGCCACTTCTCGAGGTAGCGGCGCTTGAAGTAGCCCCGCTCAATCTCAAAGTAGTGGTCTGTTGGTTTCACAGTGTCTGCACTTTGGAGGATAAGGCTGATCTCTTCTTTCGTAAGTTGGTAACACGCGTCGATGCGTGATCCGCGAGCTTCTCTGAGCTGCTCGACAGTTGGGATGACGGCTCTGAGCCCTTTGTTTCGCATGAACTCGACAAAGCACGCGTCGATCTCGTCCCAGTCGTGGAGAGGGATGTCTGGCTCGACGAGAGCCCACTGGGCCATGCGCTCGTTGAAGTAGACGGTGCGCTTGTAGCCCGCCGAGGGCCGCTTCCTTCGCTTCCTTTCGTTTTTGGCTTCGCGCAACAGCTTAGCAGGGCTGCAACGCCGTTTCGGCGCCACCGGAGCTGGCATAGGAGCCAGATAATCTGGATTCTCGACCACCAATGCCTCCCCAGCCTCATAGCGGGCCCTATCATCGCCTCGAGAAGTCTGGTGCAGACGAATATCAGAATCACAATAGCCACATTCCATGCAACACAGGTAGCCTGCTTCGATGTCTGCCTGCCAATCATTTCCTCCACAGTTGACGCAAAAGTGACCAGCCACCTCATTCTTCGGAAACCCACCACACAATGCCAAAAAATCGGCCCCAAAGTCTGGTGGAGACTCGAGGGGCAAACTGAAAATGCTGTTTTCCCCGAAACCCTTGGTTAAGTACATGGAACCTTCCAAACCCTC
>ERZ795048.3801-NODE-3801-length-10933-cov-5.719618_pt1 | contig 10933 bp, 10 predicted proteins | sample MGYA00375132_ERZ795048 | MGnify/ENA primary metagenome ERZ795048 (study PRJEB30177, sample SAMN05720225) | activated sludge metagenome | isolation source: Anaerobic digester | place: Hong Kong | collected 2014-12-17 ...
TAAAATCAACGCCCAAGTTCCAGTTTTGAGCATGTTGAAGAACAAACTTTCTCAACATATCACCATTGCGATCGATCAGCTCACAGGCAAAAAATATGAGTCCTTTGTTTTTGTCGCCTTCAAAAAATCTGAACCTTTCGAATAACAAAGCTGCAACTTTTGCAGGAAACGATTGCTGAGGTTTCATTTCAATTGTATCGGATGCTTCCATACAAATACCTGCTTCAGTTGTATTCGATATTACAAATCTTAAATCGGGGTTCAAAATTGCGCTTTTATAAATATCGAAATCAACATAAGGATTTATGCCACGGTTTACGCAATCGACCAAAGTAAATTCGGTAACCGGCTTTCCGTTTTTAATGCCTTTCAGATATACATGATAAAGACCATCTTGACTATTCAGCATATCGACCATACCGGTAGCCAATGGTTGCACCACGTCAATACCTGCATCAAAATTCGCTTCTTTGTTCATTATATGAACCATCCAATCGGTAAAAGCCCTTAGAAAATTGCCTTCACCAAATTGAAGTACACGGGTTGTATGCTTTTTTGTGTTTGGAGCCGTTTGCCTATTCAATTTCTGCATTCTATATTGTTTTATGGTTATACTGATTATTGACTTTTAGAACTTATTTAAAAACAGCCACAAAGATATTCGCAGATCAAACGATGAGAAAAAAAGATCAATTAAATTTACTGTAACATATTGAATTTGTGATAAAAACATAATGCAATCGTTTGCATTATTTACAGTAAATCAAAGTCTTGCAGATTTATTATGCCCTTAATTTGGCTAAAAATTGTTTTACTGCTCTGTTAAGGAAAAGTTAAGCGGAAACAAAGAAATCACAAAGTTCATCGATTTGTGTCAGAACAGGAACACCGCTTGTTTTAAGCTTTTGGGCCGGGTGATGACCATTGGCAATTAAAATACACCTGCACCCGAGCGAACAGGCCACCTCATAATCGTGTAAAGTATCACCAATTAAGCATGCATTTTCGGGTTCAACATCCAAATTGGCCAACATTTGCTGTCCTAATTCAACCTTCGAAGTTGCATAATCGTGATCTAAACCTTGTACTTGATCAAAAAAATTACTGATGCCAAAATGTGAAAGCAAATCGACCAGTTTATTGTGCTCAGCTGCCGACAACACTACCTGCTTAAACCCTACTTTCTGAAAATGACTTAAAACATTAAGTGCTCCATTGTGTAAGCTCGCTTGCTGAACCTTAGCAAAATAATTATCAATAAACTTAAGAGCCGGAATCTCAAAAGGCTCTTTATCGAAATCGAAACCAATGCGTTGATAATAATCGCGAACAGGAAAATCGAAAACCTCAAGGTACCGTTTCCTGTCGATGCGCTCAAGTCCTCTTTCGATTAAAAGATTATTGATTGATTCAATACAAATATCCGTATCGTCGAATAAAGTTCCGTTCCAATCCCAAATAATTGTAGTTACACTATCAAACTTCGAAATGGGCTGCATAATTTAAAACAGGATTGGCATAAATTTTCAGATAGGTATCAACAACTTCGTTGAAATCGAACGAAAGTGTTTTAGCCTCGTTTTCCATCAATTCGATAAAACGTTGCTTTTGGCTAAGGGTATAATGTTCAGAATATTTTTGGTTTTGTTGAAGCAGGTCGGCTGCTATATAATTATTTGGCCATAATCGATAGTTTGCATAAATACGTTTGTCGATATAGTCGGCTATTGTTTGAATTATTTCGTTATTGTTTTTCCCAATTGTCAATTCATCAATTCGAATATTAAGTGGATTTCCGAAGCCAAAATGTACCCGGCCTTTGGCTTGCATAACACCATTGGCCATACTGTTCAAATCGTCCTGTGCCGTTTTTGCAAAATTGGGATTATGTTTACGGCTCAACAATTCTTCAACTTTTGAAATGCCACAAGGCTCAATTTCGTACGAAATAGCCATTGGCACAATATTTAGTGCCTTAAAACCCTCAACAACATCGCCATCACTACTCATATTCAACATTTTAAGTAATGCCGGCTGTGTTTTGTCATCACCATCTTTAGTTCGTCCTTCGCGTTGAGCAATCCAAACCGATTCGCCTTTTTGGTTCAACGCATAGCGAATGTAGGCCGAAAGCTCTTTTGAAGCACTCAATTGCTCTCTTATTCCAAGGTTACGTTTTACGATGAAAGCTCGGTTAACACGAACCAATTTGCTGATCCAATCGAATATTAGCAGGTTATTTCCAATTGCAATTTCGGTTTTTCGGAAGTTATTCAAATGCATTACCACATTCAAAAATGCCGAGTCGAGAATAATGTCTCTGTGATTTGAGATAAACAAATAACGTTCTTCGGGATTGAACTGATCCATAGCACTGAATGAGATACCTTGTGTGGTTTGCTTTTCAATTTGATCCAATAATGGCAAAATTATTTTTTCCTGAAAAAGCTCAACCGAATCGATATGTTTGATGCTTTCGAGTACCTTTTCTTTAGCTCCTGGCTGAGGATAAAGTTTACCAACAACAGATACAAACATTTGATCGGCAACCAATTCAGAAAGTGCCTGTTTTATTTCGTCGTTATTAAAAGGACGTATATCATCAAAATTACTCATCGGTTTTTTTTATTTTTCTCAATTGAATGACCCTATTAAATATGCGGCAAACTTAGCAAAAAACAAGCGAAGTGGAAAAAAAACTAAAAACGGTAACGTAACTGGACCCTTGCTTCGGTTCGCTTATTCCCGTCAACAGCAGTATTGCCCGACCCAATAGAAAACTCATCGTCGAGATAAAGGCTTTGCGAAATTTTGAAATAAACTTTGAGGTTATCGAGCAGTGTATAGCTCATATTTAAATAATAACGCAAACCGTTTGAATAAAAAGCAGGAATATAAAAATACTGCGGAACATCGTTTTCATAAGCATAAACGCGGCTGTTGTAACTTTGCGTATTGAACCAGGCCATTCTTGCAGTAGCCGTAAGTTTTGGAAATGGTTTCGAAGCAACATCGGCAAAAAACAACCAACCATTTTCAATTTTGCCTTCCTTTTCATAACCCGACCATTCGGCACGCATGCGCAACGAAATATATTCAGAAACTGACCAATTTATGTTGTAACGTGCACGTGTGGTTTGTAACGCAACATCGGGTTTAACAGGTTCATCAACCGATGATTTTTCGCTATTGTTTTCCGATTTAAGCCTTATGTACATTTCGATTGTGCGAGTTGGAGAATATTCGGTTTGGAAAATAAAATCGGCACCTCTTACCGGACCTGTTGATGTATAGCGCACCCAATGCGAAGCATAACTATCGACATAGCCCGATATTTTCACTTTCGAAAAAGGGAGCAAGGTTAATCCGGCATAAATACCATGTTCGTTACGAACCCCATCGGACTCACCAAATGCTGTTCCATTAATTGTATGAAAATCGGGTGCATAATTTCGATACACCATGCTAATGCCTATTTTATTGGCAGGTTGACTTTCGAAACCTGCAATTAATGCCATTCCTCCCGATTTACTGTATGCTGCCTCGCTAAAAAAGTTAATTCGATTAAATACCCAAAGCATATCGGTACTTAAATTAAAGTTTTGGTCGCCTCTAAAATAATAATGATTGTAGGGCTGCCATGCCGGATCGATTTGAGCTCCGTACAAACGCCATGCGCCATTCAAACCCAGCGAAAACCGCTTATACGTATATTTTAAGTTTGCTCCGGCTGTTTGAACATTCAGTGCATTTTTATTATTTATTTCGGTATTGGTACGATGATAACCACTACTTTGCAACGAAGAAACTACTAGTGGACGTTGTGCCGAATCGGCCAAAACAACGGTTGCATCAACATTATTATTTGAATAGTAAGTTAACAAATCGAAACTGCCCAACTCGAAGTGAGCAGCAACACCACGCATAAAATTGTTCTCGTCGGCCGAAGTGTTGGCGCGCAAGCCTTGCCCAGTAGCACGAACGCCTATGCCCTCGCTCGATTTTCGTTTACCATAACCCGACCACATTACCAAACCCTGCCCGGTTTTTACCTGATAATCGCCAATAATCATACTACTAAGCACTTTTTTGGCACTAAAACCTAAATACCCTGAGTAGAAGTCGAAACCATAGGGGTTATTGCCGGCAAAAAACTGCTCACCTGCATCGTTTTCGGCAGTAAGCCCCAGCTTAAACCTATCGCCCTTTTCGACACGGTATTTAAACAAATAGCGCGCAGGTGAGCCGGCAAAAGCTTTTTCCCCATCATCGTTTGCAACAAAACCAGCCGATGGCTCAAGGTACTGCCCATAACGCAAAAGCATTTCCTGTTTCCAATAGGTTTTAACCTGCACATCGGGAGGCAGAAATGCCACAAAAGCGGCTAAATCGGCTGCCAACTGAGCATTGAAGCCCTCGATAGCTTCCAATTCGAACTGAGAATACAGTTGCCCGTATTGTTTTCGGTAAGCCAATAAATTTTCAATTTGATATGATGTTAAGAAAAAAAGCTTTTCCAAATCGGTTCTGCTTGCTGCATTAATATTCATTGGGGTTTCGAGATAAGCCTCCAAATCCTCTAACAAAAGCGTTAAATCGCCATCTTCGCTTAACTCTTCGGCATACGATTCAACAATACGTTCAATAACCGACTGCCCAATATAATTTGCTTGTTGGCCAAATAAAATGTTTTGCAAAAACAAAAACAGCACCAACAAACGAAAAATTCGCGCATTCAATAGCAGTTGTTTAGATTTCATTTTTGTTTAAAAGAATGAAAAAATTAACGAAACCGAAGGCACATACCCAAGGGCATTATGATATGCAAAAGAAGTATCGAAAGTAAAAAAACCTGTTTCGAACCCAAGTCCTGCATAAAAACGCATGGGCAATTCAGCGTTGTAAGGGGTTGACATACCGCCCCTCACAAAGAAACTATCAGCAACTTCCCATTCGGCACCTGCCTTCAATATTGTATTTAAACCTTTTAATTTTTCAAGTTCGTACGAAAAAATAAAATCGTCGGCAAAATGCGTATGCCCTCCAAATTTTACCCTCCAAGGTATTTGATCTTTATAAACAGTTGTGTTGATTGGCGGTGTATAAGGATTCGCAATGTGCAATCCAATGAAAGTATTTTCGCTTACCCGATATATTGCACCGGTTTCGAAACCTGCCGACATGAGCAAAGTATTGGTCTCGGCCAAGCGCGTCCCAAAATAGTTCAACTGAATACCAAGCGATAACCGATCGTTCAAAAAACGGGAATAAGCCAACCCTATATTGCTTTCGGCCCATTGTGGCGGCCCAAAAGAATTAAGTTGAAGGGCAAAATTCCCACCTTGTGTTGCCAAAACCATCACAGCGGCCTTGTTCGACAATTGCGGAATCAGGTACCTGTTTTCATAAAAAACCGATATTGATGAACGATCAAGTGCAGCCAAACCGGCTTGATTTTGAAAAACCGAAAACACATGATATTGGCTTACAAAAGCGTTGGCCATACCAGCAGGTTTACTGCCATCGGGAAAAACAATGCTACGGGAATAGCCTTGCAATAGTGGCAATAAAAATAGAAGAAGTAAAAAACAACGAATATGTCTCACAAAATTTTTTGGTGGTAAGTTAGCAAAAAAAGAGACAAACCGGCTAAATTAATTTGTTTTGAACTTAAATTTGATTTGTGCCAATTCCTTATTGGCCTTCACTATTTTATCCTTAAGGCTTTCCTTATAATCAACAAGTTTTTGTGCTATTTGCTCGTTGCCAACGGCCAACATTTGAGCAGCTAATATTCCGGCATTCATCGCTCCGTCGATACCTACTGTAGCTACCGGTATTCCGGGAGGCATTTGAACAATTGCCAGCAAAGCATCCAAACCATCGAGACTGGCCTTTATGGGCACACCAATTACTGGCAATGTCGTCATCGAAGCAATTACGCCAGGCAAATGAGCGGCCATTCCGGCAGCAGCAATTATCACTTTAATTCCGCGTGCATTAGCACCTTTGGCAAACTTTTCGACCTCGGCTGGAGTTCGATGAGCTGATAACGCATTGATCTCAAAAGGGATTTCAAGTTCGTCGAGAATCTTTGCTGCTTTTTCCATAACGGGCATATCGCTGGTACTACCCATAATAATGCTAACTACTGGTGTCATGCTTTCATTTTTTTAAAATTATTAAATCAAAAAACTTCTCCAAATATACGTATTATGAAGTTTAATCTTAAAAAGAAACCTATGCGATAATTAAGAACAGCTGAATTAATTAAGAATACCTTAATAAACTTCATTTATCAACAAATTACGCTTCTTAATTTTTAAACCATTTTTCTTGTGATACAAAATTGTAATAAGAATTGTTAGCGCAATAGTAACAGCTCTAAAAATATTTATAAATACACCACCCAATGCATTACTGCCTACCTCGAAGAAAATCCATGAAAAGTTCATAAAAATGTGTAGAAATATTGGAACCCATAGGTTATTTTCCCATTCAACATATAACCATGCAAACCAAGCAGCACCAATTGCTGTAACAAAAAATACTCCTATTGTATGTAAAACATTATTGCCTTGATAAATATGCCCTAAACCAAAAAAAAATGCACCCAAAACAGATGCCGGAATAAAACCCCACTTTAACTTTCGATATAATATACCAAATAAAAATGCCCTAAAAAATACTTCTTCAAAAAAACCTGCCAATACTGTTGTATGAAACAATGAGAACAATTTAATATCAGTTGAAACATTACCTATTATTGCTGAACTAATAAACATAGGCATTACTGTAATAAACGCAAAAAGTATCCCAATAAGAAAACCTTTAGAAAGCCCAAAAACATTAAATAGGTTTTTAAACCCATATATAACACCTGTTACAACTACAATCGGGAACAACCAACAAAAATAAGAATAAAGCACATCGACAAACTCATTTTGAATCTCAAATCCTAATAAGGAGCTAAAAATCAACCTACAATAATAGGCCATTAAAAAAGTTAAAATAATTATGACTGAAATACCAACATTCTTTACCATCTATAGTATTTATATTATTACTTTATTGATTTCTGTTTAAATGTAATAAACTGAATTCATCCTAGCACATTTTTTTTGAAACAACAGAAAAATTTACAAAATCATAAAACACTATTTATCTGATTTTTACATCACTATTTTGATTTTTGTTTAAATTTTAACCTATCATTATTTGAACATTCTGGAACCACTTGTGTTTAAATCTAAAAACAAATTATTTAAACAAAAAATAAAAGCACTATGAGAACAATTACTTTATTATTAACACTTGTATTAGGTATTATACATATTCAAACGAAAGCACAAACTATTGTTGACGTAATTGTGAACAGCTAAGCACACACCACCCTCGAAGCTGCCGTTGTTGCTGCTGGTTTGGCCGAAACTTTGGCCGGCGACGGTCCTTTCACCGTGTTTGCCCCTACCGATGCGGCTTTTGCTGCCCTGCCCGAAGGTACTGTGGAAACTTTGTTGCAGGACCCGCAAGGTGAGCTTACCCAAATTCTGCTTTACCACGTTGTTGGCGCTAAAGCATTGTCGTCGTCGCTGAGCAACGGAAAAATGGTTGCTACTTTGCAGGGCGGATCGGTGGAAGTTACCATCGAAGCTGGTAAGGTTTACATTAATGTTGCATTGGTGAGCACTGCCGACATTGAAACCGACAACGGCGTGGTTCACGTAATTGATGCCGTGTTGTTGCCTGACACAAAAACTGCATTTGAACAATTTGGTGCGTTTGAAAATATTAAAACATACCCAAACCCTACTATCAATGAAATAACAGTTGAATTCAAAAGTGAATCGACTGGTTTGGTTAGCAAATCGATATACGATATTACCGGAAGAAAGGTGATTGAAGAAAAAAGATTAAATGCTGAGTTAGGAATAAATACAATTAAAAGTAATGTTCAAAACCTAAACCCAGGCATCTACTTTATTAAAATAGAAGGCAACGGAAGTAACAAGATTCAACGATTCATCAAAAATTAGCACCTGCTTTTATAATTATATTTTAGGGGCTGTCCTTCGGGGCAAGCCCCTTTCTTTTAACGACCTGTCGTACTACAAATATAAAGCTCATTGCATCGTTTAAAAACCCATTAAATATTTGTTACAGCATTAATTTTCTGATAATGGCAAACCAACACATTTTTTTTATCGCCATGCCAATTGTGGAAACCATTACCTTGGCAATCGCTATATTCTTTGCAAGTTGAACATTGACCTTTGCGTGTCCACTCACGGTTTCGAAAGGGCTTGAAACCATTCTGCCAGACTTCGTAAAAATTGTCGGAATAGATGTTTCCTTGAGAAAAGGAACGATCGATGTTTGGACATGCCGAAATGGAACCATCAATCAATATTGAGCCAATATTAATGCCGGCCCTGCAAAAAAAGTAACTGTCTCTTACCAACGATTCGTATTTTCCAACATAGCCTTCGCAACTGAATTTAATTTCGATATCGCCGCTTTTGCGTTGTTGGGCAATAAAATCCATTAAACCTTTGAATTGATTATTGGTAAGCATCAACTCGGGATTGCTTGCTGCCCGACCAATTGGGATAATGGTAAACAAGCGCCAAGCTTCTACTTTATAGCTTACCAGCAAATTTTTAATTTGATTGAGCTCGGTGTAATTTCGTTGGTTTACACAAGTTACAATATCGAAATTTAAACGCGACGAAGAAGCAGCTAACCCAATTGCGTTCATCACGCTGTCGAAACTTTTTTGATTATTCCGCAACCAGTTGTGCGATTCGCGCAAACCATCGAGGCTAAACGTTAAGGCTCCCAGTCCGGCATTTAATAACGAAAGGTGCCTTTCGGGGGTGTAAGCATAGCCATTTGAAACAATCGACCAACGAAATCCCCTTCGTCGGAGCTCCATCCCGCATGTTTCGATATCGGAACGCAGTAGCGGTTCACCTCCGGTAAAAACTACAGTGAAATTTCGGGGCGGGTTTTCTATTGTTTCAATTGCATTCAGAAAATCGGCTATAGGCATGTCGGTATGCCTGCTGTTTTTTGAACAATCGCTTCCGCAATGCAAACAATTGAGATTGCAACGAGTAGTACACTCCCAAAACAGGTAGTTTAACTCGTGGTATTTAATTTCGGATTGTCTAAACCTTCGGAATAAATATCTTTTTACCAAGTCGATCATTTGCTTTCAGACAAGCTTATGCTTACAAATACTTTCTCGGCTGCATTATTCAGCAAAGTATCTTTCGATACATACAAGCCATTTTGCAACGAGTCGGTATCGGCAAATGTAAGTGCTATGTTCTCGGTTCGTTCGGTATAAAACGAGAATTCGCCATTTTGGTTGGTATATGCATATTGTGAATTGTTGCTTACTGAAACTTTAATGTTTTGCAAAGGCAAACCGGTATTTTCAGCTTTCACCTGCCCCTCGATCAACAAATCGAGTCCAAAATCCTGCGGGGTACCATAGCAAGCCTGAAAAACAAACAATACCGATGTGAAGCTTAATCCTGCTAATATTTTTCTGATCCAACTGTTCTTCATTTTCTTTTGGTTTTTATTGAGCTAAATTACGAAAATCCGTAACCAATCAGTTTTATTCTTTTAAAATTTTAAATGTCTCAGCTTTATTATCGGAATCGATTATGATTAAATAATACACACCAGGTAAAACTGCACTTACGCCAAGCACATAACTATCAACATCTTTTATAGTACATGTTTTCAACACCTGTCCGTCAATTGAACAAAGCATTATTTTATTAGTACCAAAATTTAAACCTCGAATATTCAGTTCATCTTTAGCAGGGTTTGGGCTCACGGTAATACTTTCACTAATATATTCAACTACTGAATTAGTTTTACAAACACTACAGCTTTCGAAGCAGACTAAATCGAGCAACAAATCATAATCGGGCACAACAAGCGCTCGGTTGGCATCGTTACCAAAAGCACACTCAAGTCCGGGGAGCAATTCATATTTTGCCCAGTTATCAGCCGCTCCGTTCACAAATTTGTATTCAATGGTTTCGCCCTTTTTAAGTTGAAGCGATGAGGAATATACTGATCCATTTTCCTCGAGCCGTACTGCATCGGAAGGATTCCAACTACAAAAACTACCGTTAAGGAACACGCCCGAAGAACCAACTTCTTCGTTCTGCATATCGACTTGGAAAGTGACATTAACAGAATCGGAAACTACTACCGGCACACAGAAACTGCAAGCGCCAAAGCAAACCACATCTAATACAATATCGTGATCAGGAACAATGAGCCCTCTATTAGCATCGTTTCCAAAGGCACATTCCTGTCCGGCAAGTATTTCGTATTTAGCCCAATCATCAGCCGCTCCGTTCACGAATTTGTATTCAATGGTTTCGCCCTTTTTAAGTTGAAGTGTTGCGGAATATATCGTTCCATTTTCCTCGAGCCTTACTGCATCGGAAGGATTCCAACTACAAAAACTACCGTTAAGGAACACGCCCGAAGAACCAACTTCTTCGTTCTGCATATCGACTTGGAAAGTGACATTGACAAGCTCTGAAGCCTTGGTGAAATGTGCCAGGTAAGCTGCTGATTTATCAACGGTAAAGGTATATGCAGCATCAGTTGACACCTCCACTCCTTTTATTGTCCAGTTCACAAAAGCATAGCCTTCTTTTGGTGTAGCAACAATGGTAATAACAGTTCCGGCATCGTAAGTTCCGGCACCTGTTACAGCACCTGTCCCTGAGGGTGTGAAAGAAGTTGTTATTGTATATTTTTCACTTACAATCTCTTTAAAATGAGCCACTAAATTAAGATCATTGTACAGGTTAAAAACCATAACGCTTTGTGTTGAATATACTGTATCGGCACTGGTCCAGTTTACAAACTCGTAACCAAAATTAGCTTCGGCACT
>ERZ795048.3804-NODE-3804-length-10929-cov-5.898473_pt1 | contig 10929 bp, 9 predicted proteins | sample MGYA00375132_ERZ795048 | MGnify/ENA primary metagenome ERZ795048 (study PRJEB30177, sample SAMN05720225) | activated sludge metagenome | isolation source: Anaerobic digester | place: Hong Kong | collected 2014-12-17 ...
TTCCACTGTCTCGGTGATCGCATCACTGGTACTCATATATCTGATCTTCAGCAGCGATATCAGCAAAAGAACGGAGTTATGGGCTCTCAGTCTGATCCTCGGCGGAGCGGCAGGCAATCTGATCGACAGGATAAGTACCGGAAGAGTGATCGATTTTATTGATTGTGATTTTCCTGACTTCATTATGCAGAGGTGGCCGGTATTTAATCTTGCGGATTCGTTCATAACGGCTGGAATGGTCTTTCTTTTCATACACTTTATTTTCTTTGAAAAACGACCTGCCAAAACCGATGATTTATCTTGACATAAAAGATGATATTGACTATATTATCAGGCTTTTGTAAACTATAAGGGCATATGGAATGCCCGGCTAGAGGAAGAAAATGATCAAAGTAAAATTCCCCGACGGGAATGTAAAGGAATACGCTGAAGGAACTCTTGCTATTGAAGTAGCGAAGAGTATAAGTCCTTCTTTGGCAAAAGAAGTGATCGCGGTTCAGATAGACGGTAAATTAAAAGACCTGGGTTCAGTACTTGAATCGGACTGCTCTGTAAAATTCATAAAGTTCTCCGATCCGGAAGGTAAGGATGTTTACTGGCATTCAACATCCCACATAATGGCTCAGGCGGTAGTAAGGCTCTTTCCGGGAACAAAGGTCGCGATAGGTCCGTCCATAGAGCAGGGTTTTTATTACGATTTCGAGCATGAGCCTTTCACTGACGACGAATTGGAAAAAGTAGAAAAAGAAGTTCAGAAGATCATAAAGGAAAATCAGAAATTCGAAAGGAAGGTCGTGAGCAGAAATGAAGCGCTCGATTTTTTCAGTTCGAAGAATGAGATATACAAGGTCGAGCTGATAGAAGCTCTGCCTGAAGGTGAAACAATCTCCATGTACACTAACGGCGAATTCACAGACCTTTGCCGCGGACCGCACCTGATGGGCACGGGGTCGGTGAAGAAATTCAAAGTACTCTCAAGTTCCGGCGCGTACTGGAGAGGCGATTCAAAGAACGCGATGCTGCAGAGGATATACGGGATCAGCTTTCCGACCCAGGAAGAAATGGATTTTTTCTTAAAAGTCAGGGAAGAGGCTGAAAAGAGAGACCACAGAAGGATCGGAAGGGAACTTGATCTGTTCAGTTTCCATCCGGAAGCGCCCGGAATGCCTTTTTATCACCACAACGGGATGATAGTAAAGCAGCTTCTGATTGATTACTGGAGATACGAGCATAACATTGACGGATATAAAGAGATACAGACCCCGCAGCTCATGAGCAAGACCCTTTGGGAGACTTCGGGACACTGGTTCAACTACAAAGAGAACATGTTCACCACCGAGACCGAGGGAACTGAATTCGCGGTCAAGCCGATGAACTGCCCGGGCGGAATGCTCTGGTATAAAGCCGGACTTCATTCATACAGGGAATTACCGATGCGTATTTCCGAGCTGGGTCATGTGCACAGAAAAGAGTTTTCCGGTGCACTTACAGGCCTGTTCAGGGTCATGGCTTTTACTCAGGATGATGCCCATATATTCATGACCCCTTCACAGATAAAACAGGAGATTCTTGGAGTAATAAGGCTGACCGACAGGATATACAGGACTTTCGGACTTGAGTATTCTCTTGCGCTCTCGACAAGAGGTGATAAATACATAGGTGATCTCGAGAACTGGGAAGTGGCTACGAACGGACTCAAAGCGGCTCTTGACGAATACGGTATGCCTTACGTTGTGAACGAAGGCGATGCGGCGTTCTACGGCCCGAAAATAGATATTTACGTTAAAAACGCTCTAGGAAAGGCATGGCAGTGCGGTACTGTACAGCTTGACATGAACCTGCCCGAAAGATTTGACCTGACCTACGTCGATGAAAATTCGGATAAGAAAAGGGTTATAATGATCCACAGAGCGCTTTACGGATCGATCGAAAGGTTCCTTGGAATAATTCTCGAGCATTTCGGCGGTTTCTTCCCGTTATGGCTTGCCCCGGTTCAGGTAATTATAATGCCGGTCAGCGAAAGATTCAATGATTTTGCTTCTGAGGTTAGAAATAAGCTTACTGAAGCCGGATTCAGAGTAGAGTTCGATGAAAGGAGTGAAAAGATCGGATACAAGATCAGAGAAGCGGAAGGCGTCAAGAAAGTTCCGTATATGCTCGTGATCGGAGAAAAAGAAAAAGATACAGGTGCCTTTACTGTCAGGCAGCATAAAAAAGGCAATATAGGCGAATTCTCACTTTCCGACTTCATAGAGAAAATCCGAAATGAGGCGGGAAAAAGAATACTTCCTGAAGGTTACAAAATTGAAATATAAACTAACTGAAGAGGTGCGGTATTAAAAAAGGCTTCGCTTTTAAAAAGAAAGATGAAAATGATCTCAACATTAATGAGATGATAACTCACGAGAAAGTGAGACTGATAGACGAGAACGGGGAACAGCTTGGGATAGTCAGTTCTAAAGAGGCAAATGAGATTGCTGCATCCAAAAGTCTGGACCTTGTTGAAATAGCTCCGACAGCAAAACCGCCTGTCTGTAAGATCATAGATTACGGTAAATTCCGGTATGAGCAGCAGAAGAAGGAAAAGGAGAGTAAAAAGAAGCAGCATACGGTTTCTCTTAAAACCATCAGGATAATGTCTGTCAATATCGACGACCATGACATCGAGATCAAGTCAAAGAAAGCGAGAGAATTTCTGGAGGAAGGCAATAAGGTCAAAGTTTTCCTGCAGTACAGGGGCAGGGAGATCGCCCACAGGGAGATGGGTATGGAGCTGTTGAAAACTTTCTTCGGGTTCATTGAAGATATCGCAAAAATAGACAAAGAGATAGAACAGGAAGGTAACAGAAGAATTTCAATGATAATCACCAAAAAATAACGCAGAAAAAACGGGTAAGGAGTAACGCAAATGCCAAAGATCAAGTCACACAGGGCAGCCAGGAAAAGGATGAGACTTACTTCAAGCGGGAAAGTTAAGATCGGTTCCGCTTTCACAAGTCACCTTCTGACCAACAGGTCTGCTAAAAGGAAAAGAAAACTCAGAAGAGGAGGAATCCTGGCAGCAGTTGATTCCGTAAAAGCAAGACAATTAATAAAAGGCAGTTAATAAACTGCTGAAACAAAGGAGCTAAAATGCCAAGAGCTAACACAAGAGTAGCCTCCCGTAACCGCAGGAAAAAGGTCTTAAAGGCCGCCAAAGGTTATTGGGGAAGACGGAGTAAGCTGATAGAATCCGCTTACGACGCGACCAAGAAGGCGGGTCAGTACGCCTATAGGGACAGAAAAGTCAAAAAAAGAAAATTCAGAGAACTGTGGATAATCAGGATCAACGCGGCGGCAAGGCTTAACGGACTGTCGTATTCCGAATTTATGCACAAGCTATCTCTTAAGAATATTGATCTGGACAGGAAAGTTCTTGCATCTATGGCGGTTGAAGATCCAGAAGGATTCAAAAAACTCGTTGACAGCGTTAAGTAACACAAAAAAAGGCGGTCCCGACCGCCTTTTTTGTTTATTAAAAACAAACCTTAAGTATCCTGTACAACATCTTTAATACTTTCTAATAATCCGGAGTTATCCGATATCATTTCGAGTGCTTTTGCGCTGGCTTCCTGCTCAGCTTTCTTTTTTGAATTAGATATTCCGCTCGCGATGACTCTTTCATTTATAATAACATTTACAGTAAATATCTTGTCATGTTCAGGACCTTCAGTATTTACTGTTTCATATCTTGGAGGAGGGTACCCGTAAGACTGAACAAGTTCGAGAAGCTCTGATTTGAAGTTCGAGAACTTCATGTCGGAGTAATTGTCAGCGTCGTTAGACAGGATCATCAGTTCGATCACCTTTTCGGCTTTTTCTATTCCTCCGTCCAGATATATCGCTCCTATCAGGGCTTCCATACAGTCTTCAAGGATCGAGTTTTTTTCCCTTCCTCCTGATCTTTCTTCGAATTCGCTCAGAAGAATGAACTTACCCAGATCTATCTCTTTTGCTGTATTGCTCAGATTTTCTCCGGAGACCAGTACGGATCTCATTTTAGTTAGCTGACCCTCCTGCATCTCGGGAAATCTCTTGAAGAAGAATTTCCCTGTGATAAAATTAAGAACAGAATCTCCCAAGAATTCAAGCCTTTCATTGGAATCGGCTCTATGACCGTTCCCGTGTTTTGAAGTATAAGATCTGTGCGTCAGCGCCTGGATCAGCAGCTGTTTATCTATGAACCTGTATGAAATAATATCCTCAAGCTCCCTGATGTTTTCAAGGAGCTTCTGAGGTATATTCAGATCTCTGGAGAATAGTTTTAAGAAAAAATCACGCAGCAATTTTATCCTTCAAACTTTTTTATGAGTATTGAAGCGTTGTGGCCGCCGAAACCGAATGTATTGCTGATGGCGTATCTGACAGTTCTTTTTGCGAACTTGTGAGGTGTATAGTCAAGATCGCATACCGGCAGATCGGGATTATCCAGATTAATTGTCGGATGAACGGTGTCTGTCTGGACCGCTTTTATCGTTCCTATAAGTTCTACCGCTCCTGCCGCTCCGAGAAGATGACCTGTCATTGATTTTGTGGAATTTATCGCGATCTTGTAAGCGTGTTCTCCGAATGCTTTTTTTATTCCGACGGTCTCAGCGTAATCGCCTGTAGGCGTTGCGGTTCCGTGTGTGTTTATGTGGTCAATATCTTCAGGTTTTAGTCCGGCATCGGCAACAGCCGAAAGCATAGCCCTTTTTGCGCCGTTGCCTTCAGGATCGGGCGCTACGATATCTTTAGCATCTCCGGAGAAACCTATCCCGGCCAGTTCTGCATATATTCTGGCGCCTCTTTTAACAGCATGTTCGTATTCTTCCAGGATGAGCATACCTGCACCTTCTCCCATAACAAACCCGTCCCTGTCTTTATCAAAAGGTCTGCTTGCATGAACAGGATCATCGTTCCTCGAAGATAGAGCTTTCATATTCGCAAAACCTGCGATCGCCAAATCGGTTATTACAGCTTCAGCGCCTCCGCAGACAGCAAAGTCAGCGTCGCCATACTGGATAGTTCTGAATGCCGTTCCGATCGCGTGACCCGATGATGCGCAGGCGGAAGTAAGTGAATAGTTCGGTCCTTTAAGATCCCATTTCATGGAAATTCTTCCGGCCGCAATATCGGAGATCATCATTGGAATGAACAGAGGGCTGACCCTCCTGGGACCTTTTTCCAGAAGTACTTTATAATTCGCCTGCCATGTTTCCATTCCTCCTATTCCTGATGCCGTTAATACTGCAAATCTGTTCCTGTCAACAGAATCCAGGTCCAGACCGGAATCTTTTATTGCTCCTTCAGCGGCGATCAAAGCATATTGAGTGAATCTGTCAAGCCTTTTTGCCTCGTTTCTTTCAAAATAAGTCTCAGGATCGTAGTTCTTTATCTCCCCGGCTATCTGAACAGACAGTTCGGAAGGATCAAATCTTTCAATTTTAGATATTCCGGAAACCCCGTTCAGGAGATTATCGTAAAACTCCTCGACATTCTTGCCTGTCTGAGTAAAAACCCCCATTCCGGTCACAACCACTCTTCGTTTCATATCTCTCAACCCGTTTTAGTTTTACATGATAAAAAATAAGGGAATTCAATTCCCTTATTTTATGTCTATTTATATCAACGATTACTCGCCGAGCTGTTTTTTGATAAATTCAATTGCAGAACCTACGGTCGTTATCTTTTCAGCGTCTTCCTCTTCTATTTTGATGTCGAACTCGTCCTCGAATTTCATAACAAGCTCTACAGTTGCGAGAGAATCTGCTCCAAGATCGTTTATGAAAGATGCTCCCGGAACTACAGCTGCTTCCTCAACTCCAAGTTCGTCCATGATAATTTCTTTTACCCTTTGTTCTACCGACATTTTTATCTCCTTGATTGTTTGTTTTAAAAACGACTGAAATATAAATCCTGCGTTTTTCTAAGTCAAGAAATTTATCTTTTATTATTTTTAAGATGACTTTTAGCATTGACTTAGAGGTTTTATTAAAGTAGTTTTAGGCAAAAATATGGAGAATTTGATGAATAAACTGTTTGTAAATCTGATCCCGGCGGTTCTACTGATGTCAGGAATATCATTTTTTGCGGCCGCAGAAAATTACAGTAAGGAGTATTCTGAAATATCTGAAACACTCTCAGAGATCAATTTCAGTTTTGACAAGATAAATACAGAGACAGTAGAGGTCGACGGACAGTTTTTCACTCGGATCGCATTTTCCGGCGGAGTGACAACTGCCCAAAAAGGTTTTGCGGAACTGCCTGTTTTAAGCGCATCAGTTCAGGTAGATGATCTTTATGATATTATTATTTCGTCAGTTGAAGGTGACTATGAAGAGATCGAACTGGAATATCCGCTTCTGCCTTCAAGAGGAACGATATACAGAAATCAGGACCCGGCATCAGTACCTTACGAAACCGATCCTGAGTCTCTGACAGACTTGATGTATCCTCTTTCATCAGCCGACATCACCGAACCATTCATATTCAGAGATACCAGAGGAGTCAGCGTTTATGCTTACCCTGTCAGATATAACGCGGCTAAAAGAATTGTAAGAATATACAAAAAACTTAGTGTGAAACTTGCTCAAGATATTTTATCCTCCACAAATCCGTTAAACATAAGATCCGAAAAGATCGATCCCGCAATGAATAATATGTACAGCTCATTATACATTAATTATAATGAACAGAAATTTGCCCACCAGCTTTCGGAACTTGGAGACATCCTTGTTATAAGTACTTCAAGAGACACGGAAGCGATCAGGCCTTACATAGAATGGAAAAGGCAGAAAGGATTCGATGTAAAGAGTATTACGGTCGATACAGGAACAAATGTAAAAGCTGTAATTCTGCAGGAGTATCAGCTGAACCCCGATATTCTCTATGTTCAGCTCGTTGGCGACTGGGCGGATATAAGATCAGATCTCGGACCCGACAGTTCACCTACTGACCCGATGCTCGGATGCGTTTCCGGGACAGATTTATACCCGGAACTAATTATCGGACGCTTCTCAGCGGAATCAGCTGCTGATGTTACGACCCAGGTAGATAAGACTATATCATATGAAAAAGCTCCGGAGATTTCAGGCACTTGGTACAAATCAGGTCTCGGCATTGGATCTCCTGAGGGTGAAGGAATAGGTGATGACGGCGAAATTGATTATGAGCATATTGACGTGATCAAAGAGAACAAACTGATACCGTTCACTTATAACACAGTTAACGAAGCTTACGGGAATCCTACTGCCGCTACAGTTGCAAGTTATATCAATTCGGGTCTGAGCATTATTAATTATTGCGGTCACGGGTCTAACACTTCTTGGGGAACCTCGGGATACAGCAATACTAACGTGAACAGTTCGACTAACGGCTCTAAGCTTCCGGTAATATTCTCTGTAGCGTGTGTTAACGGCGCTTTTCACTCGGGGACCTGCTTTGCGGAAGCGTGGCTCAGAAAATCAGGCGGAGGAGCCGCTGCAGCACTGATGTCAACTATCAACCAGCCGTGGGTGCCGCCTATGAGGGGTCAGGATTATATGAACGATATACTCACAGGCGGGTATGATTATTCTTCTAATCCCGGAAACGGAACATCAACGGTTTCGGCAGATCAGCGTACTACTTTCGGATCTGTTGCGATGAACGGATGTGTTCTGATGCTGGCTCAAAGCGCCGACAGTGAAACTCAGAATACAATAAAAACTTGGACGGTTTTCGGAGACGCTTCTCTGCAGATAAGGACCGATGCCCCAAAGCTTATTGAGAATACTAACCAATTCGTATTCCCTGAACTTTATTCTACAAGAGTTGTTTCTTCCGGAGATCCGGTCGAAGGTGCAGTCGTGTCTCTTTTTCAGGGAGAGATTTCATTCTCCGGTGTAACTGATGCTAACGGCGAAGTGACTGTTGCTCATCCTTTCGTTGATGGCGAGGTGATAATTACAGTGTCCGGTTTTAACCTTGAAACCATACAGGTCCCGGTTTCTGTGCAGGCTCCTGAGGGTCCGTGGCTCAAGGTAGATGATTATTCATTCAGCACTAATTTTAGCGGTGAAATATCAAACGCGCTGCTGACTGTTAAGAATATAGGTCTGCAGAGCAGCGAGAGCATAAGTATGAAGGTCTCAACTGAAAGTCCGTATATAACTATGATAAATGACGAATACAATTCTGATGCTTTGATAATAGAGTCTGGCGGATCGGTTTCGGCAGACAGTATCTCTTTCGAGATATCTGCAATGACACCGGATCAGGAGAGGATACTTTTTTATGCGGATATAACGGATTCTTATTCGAAAAGAACTTACAGGTCGAATATATATCTTACAGTAGGATCACCTGAGCTTGAGATCACTCATATTTTCAGCACGCCTACAGCTTTACAGGGGATCACAAGGACAGTTACATTTAATATTGAAAATACAGGTCATGCCCCGATTACGGACCTTACAGCGGATCTTTTTCAGACAACTTCATTTGATGTGGGGCTTACAGGCAGTGTTCATATAGATAGGATAGAGCCGGGATCGGTCTCTGAAGTTGCCTTTGAGTGCTCATATGGGGAAGCAATACCTAATTCATCTTATGTTATGTATGAACTTTCTGTTAATTCGGCTTCGGACTACTCCGCGGTTTACAGTTATGACGAAGTTGTAGGTCTTACAGACGGCTTTGAAACGGGAGACTTTTTTGCCAACGAATGGGTACATTCAGGTGATGTTAACTGGGTGATCGATACTGCAGAATTTTACGAAGGGTCGTATTCTGCAAATTCTGGATCGGTCGGACATTCCCAGAGATCCATAATGACAGTAAGCTTCGATTTCGTTGTTGACGGAAAGATCTCATTCTTCAGAAAAGTATCTTCCGAATCCGGTTACGATAAGCTGAGTTTCTACATCGACGGCGCCTTTAAGAAAAACTGGAGCGGTATATCCGACTGGCTGAAATTCGAGTTCGAAGTAACCTCAGGTCTGCATGAATTCAAATGGGAATTTGTAAGGGACGCAAGTATTGACAACGGAAGTAACTGTGCATGGGTTGACAACATTCTTGCCACCGGTATTTCTACGGGGATCGAGGAAGAATCCGGAATTCTGCCGTCCGGAGCTGATCTGTATCAGAATTATCCTAATCCGTTCAATCCAGTTACTCAGATCCGGTTCGCAATGGCAAGAACAGCAGATGTAAAACTTAATGTTTATAATATTTCAGGTCAGAAGGTCGCAGAACTTGTTAACGGTTCAAGACTGGCCGGAATCCATGCAGTTGACTTTGACGGAAGCAGGTTCAATTCGGGAGTTTACTACTATACACTCGAGACTGACGGAACAGCGATGACAAGAAAAATGCTTCTCATAAAATAATTTCCGGATAATATATTGAACAAAGGCTGCTTTATGCGGCCTTTGTTTCTTTTAACATGAACACGAAAGGTATGACTGCAACGGCAAGAAATGCAGTGATAATGTAAGTTGTGTCAAGGCCGAATACATCCGATAAGAGTCCTACTGTAAGGACCATGGCTGAACTTCCGACAAAACTGATCGTCATGTAAGTTCCGTTCAGAAACGACAGATTTTCGGTATCTCTTTCCTGAACGAGAGCGAGAATTATCGGATTGCTGCCGAGGAGTATAAATCCGCTCAAAGCCAGAACGGGGAATACGAAGAATCCTGACGAGAATATGAAAGCGAACATGAGTAACGGATTGAGCAATGAAAGCAGTAGCAGTGTTTTTTTTCTTCCAAATTTGTCCGAAAGTATCCCGATAGTAAAAGTTCCCGCAGCTCCGGCGAACTGGAGAACCGAGAGAGAGATCCCTGAAAGCCACAGGGAATTACCTTTAAAGTTCATGTATGTAGGCAGATAAAGGGTCAGCGCAGAGTGCATCCCTGATCTAAAGATAACAATACCTGTTATAATCACAAAAAATCTCAGATACTTCCTGTAATCTTTCAGCTTTGCATTACCGTTCTCGTTTTTTTTATGCACTGAGATCTTTCGGACCTTAAAATACAGAAACACGGCAACCGCCAGTCCGAGCGGCATGATCTTCCAGCTTCCTTCGAACGTCCATAAACTAATTGCGCTTAAAATAACTAAAGGGCCGAGGAATCTGGCGAATTCACCGCCGAGCATGTAGAAGCTCAATCCCAATCCTAGTCTTTCTGTAGCGACTTTTTTAATGATCACAGGACCGGGAACATGGTAAATACTCGTTCCAAGCCCGGCAATAAATATAAGGATGAAAAGTGTTGAGAAGTCATTTACAGCTCCCAGAAGGCTCATAGAGACCGTGATTATGATACACCCGAGTATCAGGAAGTATTTCGCATCAAGCCTGTCGGCGATCATTCCGAAAAGGGGATTTAAAAGTGAAGGTATTTTTCTTGCGAAATCCAGAAGTCCGGCCTGGAACTTGGTTATTCCCAAACCTGATATGAGAAGCGGTAGTACAGGCGCAAGAAAGGCGGAGTACATGTCAGCTACGAGATGCGAGAAGGAAACGGTGAGTACGACAGGAAGGTCGAACTTCTTTTTTTTTGTTTCTGTATTTTCAGCTTTATTCAATTTCGGGCTCCTGTTTCCGGTCTGAAAATAAAACTAAATTTTACTGTTTAAACAATGAGTTTTTTTATATAATACATCAATAAATATTTTTAAGGTCTGATCATGAAAGAAAACGAAGTAGTGGAACTTGTAAAAGAGCTTATTAAAATTGATTCCCGAAATCCGTTCGAAATTGTAAAAAAGAACGGAATGTATTTTCAGGGCTCAAGAGATGCTGAGATAAACAGATTTCTCGAATCAAAACTCAAAGAAGCAGGTTTCAAAGTTGAGAAACAGTTCGTTTTTGAGGATAAGAGAGGAGTTAGGCATTTTAATCTTCTGGCAGAAAAG
>ERZ795048.3806-NODE-3806-length-10925-cov-14.980405_pt1 | contig 10925 bp, 9 predicted proteins | sample MGYA00375132_ERZ795048 | MGnify/ENA primary metagenome ERZ795048 (study PRJEB30177, sample SAMN05720225) | activated sludge metagenome | isolation source: Anaerobic digester | place: Hong Kong | collected 2014-12-17 ...
AGGAAGGTATGTTATAAAGAAAATGAACCTTGCAGGCAAGAAGTTCCTGATTGCCACGGCGCGTGCAACAGCGGTGCCCTTGGGGAAAGATGCAGGATATGATCGGGGGATCTTCGTTACGGTCGGGGCGGTGTCACTGATCAAGAGTTTCCCGTACTTTTGATGCCATGTCCTTCAGGGAAAACGGTTTCGGGAGGAAATGCACTCCTTCCTCCAGGATCCCCTGGCGGGCAATCACGTCCGCCGTGTATCCCGACATGTACAGACATTTCATCCCGGGCTTGACCGAGCCGATCCGTTCAGACAGTTCCTTTCCGTTCATGTCCGGCATGACCATGTCGGTCAGCAGCAGGTCGATGGTTTCCTCGTTATCCCCGGCATACCTGATTGCTTCACCCGGATCTCTGAAGGCCAGGACCCGGTATCCCAGCCGTTCAAGCATTATCCTGCTGAGTTTCAGGACCGCCTCCTCATCCTCCACGATCAGGACCGTCTCATTACCCCCTTCCACAGCCTTCTCTTCTTCCCTGTCGTAGTCTTCTTCCAGGTTCTCGGATTTGTACCGCGGGAGGTGGATCTTGAATGTCGTACCTTGCCCCAGCTCACTGTACACGTTGATGAACCCTCCATTCTGCCTGACGATGCCGTAAACCGTGGCCAGCCCGAGGCCGGTCCCCTGGCCTTCCTTCTTGGTCGTAAAAAACGGTTCGAAGATGTTGGTCAGGACCTCTGTCTCCATTCCACATCCATTATCGCTTACCGTGAGCACGGCGTATTCATCAGGAATGCAATCCGGATGGGCGGAACAGTACTTTTCATCACATGCCTCATTGGAGGTCTCGATAACGATCCTTCCGTTGGTTTCTATGGCATCCCGGGCATTAACCATGAGATTGGCCAGGATCTGGTCCAGCTGGGAGGGATCGATCTTCACCTTCCAGACCCTGTTGCCCGGTACCCATGCAAGGGTGATGTCCTCGCCGATAAGCCTCTGGAGCATCTTGAGCATGCCCGACACCATGTCGTTCAGATCCACTACCCTGGGGTTTGCGGTCTGCTTGCGCGCAAACGCCAGCAGTTGGCGGGTCAGGTCCGCCGAACGGGTCCCTGCGTTCAGGATCTCCTCCAGGATCTTGTGAATGGGTCCGGAGCGGTCGGCGCTGTCCATGGCCAACTCCGTGTTCCCGATGATCACGCTGAGCATGTTGTTGAAGTCATGGGCGACGCCGCCTGCCAGCTGCCCGATGGCCTCCATCTTCTGGGACTGGAAGAGCTGGAGCTCCAGCTTGTGGCGTTCATTCTCGAGTCTTCTCTGCTCGGTGATGTCCTGCAGGCTGAATATGATGTTCTCTTCACCCGCGATCCTGATGTGGCGGGCCGAATAGATGCCGCTGCGCATGGTCCCGTCTTTGTGCCTGAACTGGAATTCCCGCTGCAGGACATCCCTGCCTGCCTGCAGTTCGCCCACCAGACATGCCCGATCCGCAGGATCGGCCCAGAAGTTCACCTCCAGGGAGGTTCGTCCGAGGACCTCCTCCCGTTTCCATCCGGTAAGCTCTTCGAATCCCATGTTCGTGTCGATGATCAGGCCGTCCGCCATCCGGGTGATGGATATGCCGATGGGGGCCGTCATGAAGACCTTGGTGAACTTTTCTTCGGATTGGCGGGACCGTTCCTCCGACCTCTTGCGCTCGCTGATGTCCCGGCATACCAACACGAGGCCGAAGGGCGTGCCATCCTCGTTCTTGAGGACGGCACCGTTCAGCTCGAACGGCGCCTTCCTTTCGTCTTTCATGATCAGCTGGTATTCGTACGGCCCCGGCCTGCCTTCCATCATGACCGATGTGTCCCGGGCCGCCCTGTCCTGTTCTTCCGGGGCGACGAACATGAGCATGTTCCGGCCGATCAGTTCCTCCCGGCTGTAACCGCTGGTCTTGATGGTATCGTCGTTCACGAACAGGATCTTCCCCTCGAGGTCGGTGCGGACGACGACGTCGGGGATGGTGTCGACCAGCCTGGAATACAGTTCTTCGCTTTTGCGCAGCGCCTCCTCGGCCTGCTTACGTTCGGTGATGTCCATGAGGGATGCGATGCTCACCTTGGTCCCGGGGATCATACCTATGGTCAGGATGATGTCCCTTGTCCCCCCCTGACGGGGATGGAAACGGAACTCATAGGACTCGGGGGCGGAGCCTGTCTCTTTTCTCCTCAGCTCATGGTACCGCCTCATCCTCTCCACGTCTTCCCTGTCGGCGGTTACGGTCCAGCTCATTTTGCCTTCGATTTCCTGCTTGGAGTACCCGGAGAGCTTCTCAAAGTTCGAGTTCGCCAGCAGGATAGTGGTGTCCTCGGCCAAGAGTACGGATGCGTTGCCGGTGTGCTCGAAGATGGCGCGGTATCGCTCCTCGCTCTCCCTGATTGACTGTTCCCCTCTCTTGCGCTCGGTGATCTCCCGTCCTTCGGGTATCAGCATCGTGACCTTGCCTGCATCGTCCTTGACTGGTTTCAGGGTGAAGTCGAAGTCATGGATCGTACCGTCGGCTGCAGGGTGTGTGGCCTCGAATCGTACCAGCTCGCCGCCGGCGGCCTTCCTGACGGCCTCCCGGAGACGACGCTGCATGTCAGTCGAGTGGGACCACCAGGGGGTTTCCCAGACGGGTTTCCCCACCACATCCGACATCCTGACCCCGGCGAACTCCAGTGCGGTCCGGTTGGACTCGAGCACCGTCCCGTCAGGGGCCAGGAGTCCGATGAGCCCGAAGGAAACATTGAAGATGGCCCGGAACTTCTGCTCGCTCTCGCGCAGCGCTTTCTCGGCACGCTTGCGCTCGGTTATGTCGAGCACCGTGGCACAGACGCCCAGCGACGGGTCCTTCGGGTCGAACGGGCTCAGGCTGAGCAGGACATCGATCACCGTCCCGTCCTTGCGTCTGATCAAGGACTCCTTCACTCCGAGGCCTTCCAGCCTCATCTGCTCGTACAGCTCCCTTCCGATGCGGAGAAACTCCTCCTCGTCCGGATAGAGGATGCGTGTGGGCATTCCCACCATCTCCTCCTCGGTGTATCCCGTGATCCTGCACAGGGCGGAATTCACCTGGATGAACGTGCGGTCCTCCAGCAGGGCCACCCCGGCAGGCGTGGCCGCCAGCAGGCTCTTCAGGACCGCCTCCCTGTCCTGGCTTGCCTCGGACGGATTCAGGGCAGGACGCTGTTCTTTTTTTCTTTCATCGCTCATAGTGGGCATCCCCGTCGTGCAGGCTCCCTTGATAAGATAGGTATCGGAAGGAACAAATCAATATAAAAAGTATTTTGTATGGTAATGTATGAGAAGATAACCCTGTGCCGTGATTCACCCCTCTGGAGGGTATCCCGCAATCGGTGTATAATGCACCGTAAATATCCCGAGGATTACCGTATGGGCAATGCTCCGTTCGATGTCGTGGTCGTGGGAAGGGCGTGCGTGGACCACCTCTGTGTGGTGGATGCCTTCCCCGCCGAGGATGCCAAGGTGCCGTTCTCCCTGAGGATCGTCGAGGGCGGGGGGCAGGGCGCCACCGCAGCCTGCTGCGCGGCCCGGCTCGGCGGCAGGGTGGCCTACGTGGGGTGTGTGGGGGACGACGGCGAGGGTGCCTTCTGCCTCCAGCGGCTCCACGCCTGCGGGGTGGACACCTCACATGTACGGGTGATACCCGGGGGGCACACCCCCATGGCCTATGTGTTCATCACCGCCCCCACCGGCAGGAGGACCATCATCTACGAGCCGGGCACGCTGCCGGCCGTGGAGTACGACGAGGGCCTCGCCGGGCTCCTGGCCGGAGCGAAGGCCGTTCTGCTGGGTCCCCAGGCCACGAACCTCGCCATCCATCTCAGGGGCCTCGGCGGTCTGCCGCCCATTGTCTACGACTGCGAGCGGTCCCGGCCCGGCCTGGAGGAGATGATGGCCGCGGCCGACTACTTCGTTCCCCCGAGCGCCTTCCTCCACCGCGGCGAGCTTCCCATCGAAGGTTCTTCCGAGTCCGAGAAGATCATCTCCCTTTCCGGCATGGTCTGCGGCCGCCTCATCGTCACTGACGGGGAGCACGGGGCGGTCTATCTGGACGGCGACGCCCTTGTCCGGGTGCCGGTGCCCCCGGTCGGCGTGAAGGACACCACCGGCGCGGGCGACAACTTTCACGGGGCCTTCGCCCTGGCCCTGAGCAGGGGGTTCGGGCTCGCCGAGGCGGTGAGGTTCTCCGTGGCCGTGGCGAGCCTCTCCTGCAGGGAGTACGGCGGCCGGGCGGGCATCCCGGACGAGGGGGAGGCACTGGAGGCCATGCGCGGCCTTGCCCCGGTGGAACTCTGAACCGATCTCCCGGCTCTGCTATGCTGCAAAATAACCGTGGAAAAATAGTGCACTAGGTCCCATTTCCCCAAAACCCTGTTTACTATTGTCGTATTATGAAGCCTACAAAAATGTCTTTCCCGGATGAAAATTTCGTTGCGAAAACGCACCTTTTAGTATAGACACACTTCGTCATTACAAGATCATCACATCACGGAGGGCTGCATGGATGGAGAAGCCGCCCATTGTCTGCTTACAGGGGGTGACCAAACGGTTTGACGACGTAAAAGCCGTCGACTCGTTAAGTCTCGACATCTACCAGGGGGAGTTCCTCACCCTCCTCGGTCCGTCCGGATGCGGCAAGACCACGGTGCTCAGGCTCATCGCAGGTTTCGAGACCCTGACCTCCGGTGAGATCTTCATGAACGGTTCTCGCCTGAACGGCACCCCTCCCAACAAACGCAACGTCAACACCGTGTTCCAGAGCTATGCGCTTTTCCCCCACATGAGCGTGTTCGAGAACATCGCCTTCGGCCTGCGCATGAAACAGCACGACACCAAGGCCATCAGGGGCCAGGTCATGGATGCCCTGGACATCGTCAAGATGGCCGGCCTCGAGCAGCGCATGCCTCACCAGCTCTCGGGTGGCCAGCAGCAGCGCGTGGCCATGGCCAGGGCCATCGTGAACAAGCCCCAGGTCCTGCTCCTGGACGAGCCCCTGAGCGCGCTGGACTACCGGCTGCGCCAGGAGATGGAGATCGAGCTCAAGCGGGTGCACCGCCAGCTCGGCATCACCTTCGTGTTCGTCACCCACGACCAGGAGGAGGCCATCAGCATGTCGGACCGCATCGCGGTGATGAACGAGGGCCGGATCGAGCAGATCGGCACGCCCATCCAGATCTACGAGGAGCCCGAGAACATGTTCGTCGCCAAGTTTGTCGGCGAGATCAACGTGTTCGAGGGCCGCGTGCGGGAGGTCAACAACGGCAGCGCGGTGGTGGACATCCACGGCGAGGCCTTCCCGGTCCAGAACCGCAAGAAGTTCGGGGTGGGCAGCGGCGTGAAGGTGCTCCTGAGGCCCGAAGACATCCAGGTCACCGTGGAGGATGAGTGGGCCAACGGGGAGCCCTCCCTGGTGGGCAGGGTCGAGGAGGTCATCTACAAGGGCAAGACCGTGGACCTCATCGTCAAGCTCCATGGCGGTGAGACCATCTTCGTGACCCAGTTCTTCAACGAGGACCAGGAGAACGTCATCTACCGGGAGGGCCAGCGGGTCCACATCAACTGGCTTTATGGCTGGGAAGTCGTGCTCTAGTCATGATCAAGAGCCGGTTCAGGAACTTCTCCATCGGCTCGACCATGCTCTGGATCATCGTGTTCGTGGTGGTGCCCTACGTCTTCGTGATGCTGTTCAGCTTCCTCGAGCGTGACCCGGTCAGTGCGGTGGCGTGGAAGTTCACCCTGGACGGCTACCGGGAGCTCCTGTCGCCGGTGTTCCTCAAGGTGTGCTGGTACTCGCTCCTCCTAGCCCTGGGCACCACGGCGATCTCCCTGCTGGCGGCCTATCCCTTCGCCTTCATCCTGGTGCGCCTCCCGGACGCCCTGCGCAGGATGCTGCTCCTGCTCATGATCATCCCCTTCTGGACCTCGTCGCTCATCAGGACCTACGCCCTGGTTATCCTCTTCAAGGCCAACGGCATCATCAACACTTTCCTGCTCTGGACCGGGATCATCCATGAGCCGCTGAGCATGCTCTACACCCAGACAGCCGTGTTCGTGGGCCTGGTCTACACCCTGCTGCCCTTCATGGTGCTGCCCATCTACACCTCGATCCAGAAGCTCGACTGGCGGCTTATCGATGCGGCCCGCGACCTGGGGGCCACCTCCCGGCACATCTTCTTCCGCATCATCCTGCCGCTGACCATGCCCGGCATCGTGGCCGGGAGTACCATGGTATTCCTGCCCGCCCTCGGGCTGTTCTACATCCCCGACTTTCTGGGCGGGGCACGGTCGATGCTCATCGGCAACTACATCAAGAACCAGTTCCTCACCACGGGCAACTGGCCCGTGGGATCGGCGGCCAGCGTGATCCTGACGCTCATCATGTGCCTGTTCCTCTATGTCTACTTCCTGAGCTCGAGGAAGGCCCACACCGGCGGCATGGGGGACATGGCATGAAGAGGGCGGCGCGCTTCGTCTACCTGGCCTGCATCTACCTGTTCCTGTACGTGCCCATCCTCATCCTCATCGCGTATTCCTTCAACGACACGAAGTATTCCACCAACTGGCAGGGCTTCACGTGGAAGTGGTACTACCAGCTCTTCACCGACTCGCCGCTCAAGGAGGCCCTGGTGAACTCGCTGATCATCGCGATGGCCTCCAGCGTCATCGCCACGGTCCTGGGCACGCTGGGCGCCTTCGCCTTCTACCGCTACCGCTTCGTGGGCAGGAAGGTGATGTACACCTTCATCTACATCGTCATGATGAGCCCGGACATCGTCATGGGCATCTCGCTGCTCATGTTCTTCATCACCATCGGCCTGGCCACGGGTCCCTTCACCCTGCTGCTGGCCCACGTCACCTTCTGCCTGCCCTTCGTGGTGGTGACGGTCTACTCCCGCATCAGCGGGTTCGACCGCAACATCATCGACGTGGCCAAGGACCTGGGCGCCAGCGAGATGCAGATGTTCCGCCACATCATGATGCCCATGCTCATGCCCGCCATCATCGCCGGCTGGCTGCTGAGCTTCACCCTGTCCCTGGACGACGTGGTGGTGAGCTTCTTCACCACCGGACCGTCCTTCGAGATCCTGCCGCTGAAGATCTACTCCATGGTGAGGCTGGGGATCAAACCCGAGATCAACGCCCTGTCCGCGGTGATGTTCCTGCTCTCGCTCATCACCGTGTCCGTGGCGCACCTTGTGACAAAGGAGACCCGATAGATGAGAAGACTTATTGCCGTGCTGGTGCTGGCGCTCCTGTTCCTTCCCGCGATCGCGTTCGGGGCGAAGCAGGAGGTGTACGTGTTCAACTGGACCGAGTACATCGACCCCGACATGCTCAAGCTCTTCGAGAAGGAGACCGGGATCAGGGTCCGCTACTCCACCTACGACAGCAACGAGGCCATGTTTGCCAAGCTGAAGCTCGTGCAGAAGGCGGGCTACGACGTGGCGTTCCCGTCCACCTACTACGTGGAGCGCATGCGCAAGCAGGGGCTCATCCAGAAGCTCGACAAGGCGAAGCTGCCGAACCTGAAGAACATCAACCCCACGCTCATGAACCAGGCCTACGACCCGGGCAACGCCTACAGCATCCCCTACATGTGGGGCTCGTCAGCCATCGGGGTCAACCGGAAGGTTGTGGACCCGAAGTCCATCACGAGCTGGAACGACCTGTGGAACCCCAAGTACAAGGGCAAGGTCCTGCTCATGGATGACGTGCGCGAGGTATTCGCCATGTCGCTGCGGTCCATGGGGTATTCGGGGAACACCACGGACCAGGGCCAGATCAAGAAGGCCTACGAGAAGCTGCTGAAGCTGAAGCCGAGCGTGAAGGTGTTCAACTCCGACTCGCCGTCGCAGCCGTTTCTGAACAAGGAGGTGGTCATCGGTCAGATCTGGGGAGGCGCGGTGTACCTGGCGAACCAGGAGAACCCGGACATCGTGATGGTCTACCCCAAGGAAGGGGCCATATTCTGGGCGGACAACATAGTCATCCCGAAGTCTGCCAGGAGCGTGGAGGCGGCGCACAAGTTCATCGACTTCCTGTGCAGACCCGACGTGGCCAAGAAGAACTGCGAGTTCATCGGGTATGCCACGGCGAATCTGAAGGCGCAGCAGATGCTCGATGCGAAGACCAAGAACCACAAGGCCGTGTACCCGGACGAGGCGGACCTGAAGAAGGGCGAGTTCCAGTCCGACGTGGGTGACGCCATCATGACGTACGAGAAGTACTGGGAGATGCTCAAGACGCAGTAAGGCTTCAATGGAACTGCTGGGCAGAGAAGGGCGGGCCGGATGGTCCGCCCTTCGTTTTTTGGCGGTAGTTGAAATAGGATTTTGGGGGGGGAGGGGAATTCACCTTTTAGCCTTTAGAAATTGCAGAGGATATCTCCCCAGAGATTCCTGTCATTCGTAGTGGATTTAGTGGAGTGATACTTGCCCACAGCGCTCGCAGCAAAGACGATGTTGTTAACAGAGTAAAATGTGCAAAGTCAGCTGGTGCCCGTGTCGTTAAAGAACCACAAGAAACATTCCGGGGTGGATTCAGTGGATACTTCGCTGACCTTGATGGTTACCATTGGGAAATAGCTTGGGGGTCAATGTTTGAGTTCATAGAGAATGGCGAATTGAGATTCAATACAAATGCATAACCAAACAAATCCAGCCGATGGCCTTCAGCCGCGGTTGATATGCACGTTATATTCTACGATCTATTGACAGATATGCATGTATGATGCATGCTGATGCATATGAGAACAACATTAAATATTGATGCTGATACCTTAAACAAAGCGAGCAAGCTCACGGGGATCAAAGAGAAGACAGCTTTAGTCCAGCGCGGTCTTGAAGCTCTTATTGCAATAGAGAGCAGTAAGAGGCTCTCGAAGTTGGGCGGGACAGAGAAGGACCTCCAGCCGATTCCCAGACGCAGGCAGTCTGGATCTTAATAATGGTCCTGGTCGACACATCAATTTGGATCGATCATTTCAAAAAGGGAAATGCGTCTCTCGAAAAACTATTGCTCGATATAAAGGTAGTTTGTCATCCCTTTATTATTGGTGAGCTTGCCTGTGGCAATCTGAAGAACAGAAAAGAGATCCTTTCATTGCTTCATTCTCTCCCCATGGCTCCTACCCTGGATCATGATGAGATCTTGTATTTCATAGAAGTCAAAAAGCTCATGGGAATTGGAATCGGTCTCATTGATGTGCATTTACTTGCATCTGCTCATCTTGCCCATGTTCCTCTTTGGACCATAGATAAGAAACTGCTCAATGCTGCTGATGCTCTCGGAATTTCATATACAGGCTGAAGATAACCCGCTACTCCAGCCGACAGCCTTCGGGCCGCGGTTGACCGGCATGTTGGGCTTACAAATGAGGGTACATCGCATATGAAAGGGAAACGATGAATAGAATCATTCCGCTGATATCGATAGCGGTCCTGGCACTAATGGGACAGCCTGCGATGGGTGACGACATCGCGGACGATGAATCCTTGTATGGATTTCTGGCCGGCAGATATATCACCATCGGGAAGGAACTGAACAGCGATAGGACGTACTGCGGCAAGGTCGTCTTTTCTCACGAAAAAGGTCATCTCATGGTGACGAGGGACATCGGGGGGAAGATCTCGAAAGGCGAGGGAAGAATCGAGCATGCCCTCGGTCCGGATAAGGCCGACGTGCTGAGAGTCAGGTTCGTTCAGGCAGGACAGGAATACGAGATCACATACCTATGGCAAAGCGACCTGGACAACTATGCAAGGTTGTCGGGATACCTGTATCAACCGGGAAGGAAGACGGATTCGCCGGGTATGGAAGCCCTTTTCATAGATCATACCAAGAGATGATTGACCGACGACAGGCTCCAGCAGCCGCACTCACTGCATGACATGGAGCCTGTTCTGCGGTAATAGTATACCTCCGGAGGGACCTGACACCGTTCGTACTGTCCATGCTCCTCCTTGAGGGCATCGCCCACCCGGTGAAAAGGAGATAGTCGATCATGAAGGAAACCGTTGTCATCATCGGAGGGACTTCCGGCATCGGGCTGGCCTGCGCGCAGTCTTTGGCGGAAGAGGGCTACCGCATCATTCTATCCGGCCGCTCGCTGGGCACCATCGAGAGCGCCCTGGCAGGGATCCGGGGCGAGGCTGAGGGCTTCCCCCTCGACTTCACCAGCCACGACTCGGTCGACGCCTTTTTCGCCCGCATCGGGCCGTTCGACCACCTCGCCCTGGTCGGCAGCGGGGAGGTCGCCTGGGGGGCCTTCCGGGACCTCAGGCTCGACGCGCTGAAGACCGCGTTCGACCACAAGTTCTACGGCTACTTCCTCTGCGCCCAGGCCGGCCTTGACCAGCTCCGCAAGGACGGCTCCATCACGTTCACCATCGGCGGGGCGTGCCGCTCCGCCATTCCCAACACAGCCGGCGTGGCTGCGGTGAACGGAGCCATCCAGGCAATGGCGTTCACCCTCGCCAAGGAGCTGGCGCCGATCCGCGTCAACGTCCTCTCGCCGGGTCTGGTGGATACGCCGATGTACGACTGGATGGATCCTGAGGAGAAGCAGGAGTTCTTCCGGCAGATGGGCAGCCATGTGCCGGTGGGCAGGGTGGGGCGCCCTGCCGAGATCGCGGAGGCATTGCTCTTCCTCGTCCGCAATGCCTTCACCACCGGCGCCGTCCTCGACGTGGACGGCGGGAACCGCCTGCATTGACCTGGCCGTCCGGGCTGTGCCTGCCGGCACGATTTCAAGGAAAAGGAGCATGCGCATGGCTGCATATGTCATCGTCCAGGTGGAGGTCACGGACCCGGACCGGTTCGGGAACTACCTGAAGGAGACCCCTCGCGTCATGGAACGCTTCGGCGGCAGGTACCTGGC
>ERZ795048.3813-NODE-3813-length-10912-cov-5.177305_pt1 | contig 10912 bp, 8 predicted proteins | sample MGYA00375132_ERZ795048 | MGnify/ENA primary metagenome ERZ795048 (study PRJEB30177, sample SAMN05720225) | activated sludge metagenome | isolation source: Anaerobic digester | place: Hong Kong | collected 2014-12-17 ...
GCTGGGCGGTGAAGCTGCCCGCGCTGTCATAGGTGTGGGTCGCGGTCGCCCCGCTGGCGGTCGCGCCGTCGCCGAAGCTCCAGTCCCAGGCGACGATGGTGCCGTCGGGGTCGCTCGACGCGCTGCCGTCGAAGGCGACCGTCAGCGGCACCGTGCCGTGCGTGCTGGCGACCTCGATCGACGCCACCGGCGGCTGGCCGGCCGCCGCGCTCACCTCGCCGCTGATCGCGTACAAGCCGGTGCTGCCGTAGTCGGAATAGCCGTCGACCGTGGGGTCGCCCTTGCCGGTGCCGCGCAGCGCCAGGTAGTAGGTGCCGGCGGCCGGCAGCGTGGCGGTCAGCGACGCCGCGAGCGCGTCGGCGGGGTTGGCGCTGGCCAGCACGACGCCGGCGGCATCACGCAGCTCGATCGCGATGTCGAGATTGGGCGACCGCGCCGACGGCCCGGCGGCGAAGCTGGCGCTGCCGGCACCGGCGCTGAACGTGAACAGGTCGACGTCGCCCGGTCGCTCGATCACGCCCTGCGCTGCCAGCGACAGCACGCCGGCGGACGCGGTGCCGGCGATCGTGGTGGCGCTGGACGCGCTGCCGCCGTGGTCGTCGGCCCGCGCGGGCAGCCCGTGGGTGGCCATCACCGCGTAGTCGTCCTGCACGTTGGTCGCGGTGGTGTACTCGCCGCGGCTCCATTGCACGAGCGACTTGCTGTAGCCCACGCCCATGATCGGCGCCCAGCCGGTGGCGCCGCTGCCGTGGCCACCGTAATAGGCGCCGCCGCTGTAGCCGTCGTGCAGCAGCCCGCCGTTGTGCCCCACCTCGTGCGAGATCGCCTCGGCGACGTACTTCTCGTGGCCGCTGCCCAGCGCATCGTAGAAGACCAGCGCCGGCTTGTAGTAGTCGCTGGTCGAGTCGAACGCGCCGACGTAGGCCACGCCACCGCAGCTGCAGTCGTAGATTCCGGCGCGCTTGGTGATCAGCGCGACGGTGCCGAAGCGGTCGTCGCTGCTGCCGCTGCGCGTGATCGCGTCGGCCGGCGGCGCCTCGGTCGTGACGTCGACGTCCATCGACGCATAGTCCTCGGCCACGCGCTGCCAGATGAGCTGGATGCGCTGCAGCTCGGTGGTCGAGAAGCTGTAGGGCACGCCATCGAGGTCGAACGGTAGCGCGGTGAGCGTGCCGCCGCTGCCGTTCCAGGCCGTGCCTGACAGCTGCGCGCCCTGGAAGTTCAGGTAGATGGTTCGCTTCGCGCCCGGCCGGCTGTGCAGCGCGAAGGTCTGCTCGAGCGGGGCGAGCGTGCCGGCGAGCACGGCCTCGCTGCCCTGCGCCGTCGCGTCGGCCGCCAAAGGCTCGTCGAGCTCCTCCTGCACGAACAGCCGGCCCTGGCGGTCGAGCTTGAGCCGGCGGTCGAGCAGCAACAGGGCGCGGAACTGGTCCGGCGTGCGGCCGTACCACGCGGCGACCGCGGGCAGCCGGTCGCCGAGCAGCTCGATCGCGCGCGCGCCCTCGCTTCGAGCTTGCAGGAGCTCGACACGCGGAAACGGCGGCTTGGCGCGCGGGGCAGGTTGCGCGAGTGCGGGCAGCGCGAGCGCGGCGATCGCAGCGGCGGCGACGAGACGAAGGCCGGGGCGTCGGTTGGGCAGCGGCATGAGGGCTCCAGGAGGCGAAGGGACCTTCGGGTCGTGGCACACGACGCGGCAGACGTGGCGGCCTAACCCGGACCGGGTCGAATCTAGGCAGAGCGTGCCGGCGCGGACGCAAGCAGGTGTGACGCTTGCGGGCGACGCGGTCGGCACGATCGCGCCGCCTCGTGCGCGCGCGGTCGGCCGTGGCGAGGGCAAAGCAGCGTGAGGACTTCACGCCGAGCCGCCGCGGCGGCTCGCGCCGCGCGTGCAGGACTTCACGCGCACCGATGCCGTGGCGAGTTGTGACGGCGTCACCGGTGCTTACGCGGCGCAGTGCCCGCTCGAGCGCGGCGACCGGTCCCGTCGGCCGGTGGCGCAGGCGGCTTCCTACAATGACCGCCACCCCGGCCCCGGGCCGGCCGACGCGAGTACGCCATGACGACGCACGAACATACGCTGGACCACATCACGCCGCGCGACCAGGCCGAGATCCTGGCGCAGGCGCTGCCCTACATCCGCCGCTTCCACGGCAAGACGCTGGTCATCAAGTACGGCGGCAACGCGATGACCGACCCCGCGCTGCAGCAGGACTTCGCCGAGGACGTCGTGCTGCTCAAGCTGGTCGGCATGAACCCGATCGTCGTCCACGGCGGCGGTCCGCAGATCGACGAGGCGCTGGCGCGGGTCGGCAAGAAGGGGACCTTCGTGCAGGGCATGCGGGTGACCGACGCCGAGACGATGGAGGTCGTCGAGTGGGTGCTCGCCGGCCAGGTGCAACAGGATATCGTCGGCCTGATCAACGCCGCCGGCGGGCGGGCGGTCGGGCTAACCGGGCGCGACGGTGGCCTGATCCACGCGCGCAAGCTCGAGCTCGTCGACAAGGACGACCCCAGCGTGCGCCACGACGTCGGCCAGGTCGGCGAGATCACCGCGATCGACCCCGGCGTGGTCAAGGCGCTGCAGGACGACCGCTTCATCCCGGTCATCAGCCCGATCGGCTTCGGCGAGCACGGCGAGAGCTACAACATCAACGCCGACCTGGTCGCCAGCAAGCTCGCCACCGTGCTCGCGGCCGAGAAGCTGATCCTGCTGACGAATATCCGCGGCGTGCTCGACAAGGGCGGCGAGCTGATCGCCGAGCTGAGCACGCGCGAGATCGACGCACTGATCGCCGACGGCACGATCAGCGGCGGCATGCTGCCCAAGATCGCCGGCGCGATCGACGCCGCCAGGAGCGGGGTGCACGCGGTGCACATCGTCGACGGCCGGGTGCCGCACGCGATGCTGCTGGAGATCCTGACCGATCAGGCCTACGGCACGATGATCCGGTCGCACTGACCCCCCGTGCACGCGACGGCCCGCGGCCGGCACGCCGCCGGCATGCCCCCTGCAGCGCGCCGCGGCGCCGCGCGTGCGGCGCGCCGCCCGCGGCGCGAGGGCCTGGCTGCGGCGCCGCCGCGCGTGTGGCTGTTCGACCTCGACAACACGCTGCACAACGCGTCGGCGTCGGCCTTCGCCGAGGTCAACGCCGGCATGACGCGCTACATCGTCGAGCACCTGGGCCTGGCCGAGGGCGAGGCCGACGCGCTGCGCCGCGACTACTGGCTGCGCTACGGCGCCACGTTGCTCGGGCTGGTGCGCCACCACGCCGTGCACGCCCCGCACTTCCTGCATGCGACGCACCGGCTGCCGCAACTCGAGGCGCGCGTGCACGGGCACCGGCACGACTTCGCCGCGCTGGCGCGGCTGCCCGGGCGGCGCGTGCTGCTGACGAACGCGCCGGCGGCCTACACCGCGCGCGTGCTCGGCGCGCTGGGCATCGCGCACTGGTTCGACGACGTCGTCACGATCGAGGACATGCGCATGTTCGGCCAGTGGCGCCCCAAGCCCGACCGCCGCATGCTGCGCCGGCTGCTGGCGCGGCTTCGCGTGCCGGCGGCGCGCTGCGTGCTGGTGGAGGACACGCTGGGGCACCAGAAGGCCGCGCGCCGGCTCGGCATCGGCACCGCGTGGATGCAGCGCTGGACGCGCGCGGCGGGCTGGGGCGTGGCCGCGGCCACGCGGACGCGCCGTCGGCCGGCCTACGTCGACCGCCGCCTGCGGCGACTGGCCGAGCTCCTGCGCGCCCGCTGACGGCGCGGCGCCGCCGCGGGGTCGGTGTTTTCCTGCACCGGGGCGCCCCGTGCGCGTGTGCCAGAATGTTTTTCTCCCACCGCCCGCAACGAACCCGCGCACGATTCGTGACGTCCGACCCGCCCAGCGACTCGGCGGCCCTGTCCGCCGAAGGCCCGCCGCCCGCCGAGCCGGATGCCGGTCCGCGCGGCGACGACCTGCCCGAGACCGAGGCGGCGACGCCGGCGCGCAAGCGCCCGCGGCCGGGCGAGCGCCGCGTGCAGATCCTGCAGACGCTGGCCGGCATGCTCGAGCAGCCGGGCGCCGACCGCATCACGACGGCGGCGCTGGCGGCGCGGCTGGAGGTCAGCGAGGCGGCGCTGTACCGCCACTTCGCGAGCAAGGCGCAGATGTTCGAGGGGCTGATCGACTTCATCGAGAACAGCGTCTTCGGCCTGGTCAACCAGATCGTCGAGCGCGAGCCCTCGGGGGCAGCGCAGGCGCGGCGCATCGTCGCCGTCGTGCTGCAGTTCGGCGAGAGGAATCCCGGCATGACGCGCGTGATGGTCGGCGATGCGCTGGTCTTCGAGCACGAGCGGTTGGGCGCGCGGATGAACCAGTTCTTCGACCGCGTCGAGTCGCAGCTGCGCCAGAGCCTGCGGCTGGCGGCCGACGCCGACGGCTCGCCCACGCCGACGGTGCAGGCACAGGCCCTGGCCTCGGCGCTGACCGCGCTCGTCGTCGGCCGGTTGCAGCGCTACGCGCGATCCGGATTCCGGCGCGTGCCGACCGAGCACCTGGACTTCGCGCTCACCCGGCTCGCACCGTGACGCCGGTCGGCGGCGCGCGCGCCGCATCGGCGGCGGCGCGATCGCACACCACGCACGACATGTGCCGTGGCGGCCGCGGACCGGCCGCGCGTCGATGACGGCGGCGTCGGTCGACCTGGGGCTGGGCGGCGAGCGCGTGCGGCTGCTGGGCGCGCGCGCGGCGTACCTGCCGGCGCATGCGGTCCTGCTGCTGGCCGACCTGCACCTGGGCAAGGGGCAGGCCTTCCGCCACCTGGGCGTGCCGGTGCCCCGCGGCAGCAGCGGCGAGACGCTGGCGCGCGTCGACGCCTTGCTGGCTGCGACCGGGGCGACGCGCCTCGTCGTCCTCGGCGACCTGCTGCATGCGGCGCGGGGTCGCGGCGCGGCGCTGGACGACGAGGTGACGCGGGCGATCGATCGCTGGCGCGCGCGGCGGCCCGGGCTGCAGCTGGAGCTGGTGCGCGGCAACCACGACCGCCACGCCGGCGACCCACCGCCGGCCTGGGGCGTACGCGTGGCCGAGGACCTGTTGCGGCTGGGCGGGATCGCGCTGCGCCACGAGCCCGCGGCGCTGGAAGGCGCCTACGTGCTGGCCGGGCACCTGCACCCGGTGCTGCGGCTGGCCGGCCCGGCGCACGACCGGTTGCGGCTGCCGTGCTTCCGCATCGGCGCGCGCGTCGGCGTGCTGCCGGCCTTCGGCGCCTTCACCGGCGGGCATCCGGTGCGGCCGGCCGCGGGGGAGCGGCTGTTCGTCGCCGACGGCGAGTCGGTGCACGAGCTGCCGCCGGTGCGCGACGCGCTGCGCGCCTGAGTGCGGGCGCCGGGCCGCCCTTGCCGCTTCACGGTGCGCCCGGCCGTCGTCGTGCGCCGCGGCGCGTATGCTTCGCGCGCCATGCCGAACCCGCTCGCCGGACTGATGAGCTCCCCCGCGCTCGCGCCGCTGCGCGAGCGCGTCTTCCGCGGCCTGTGGCTGGCCTGGCTGGCGGCCAACCTGACGATGTGGATGCACGACGTCTCGGCCGCCTGGCTGATGACGCAGCTGACCGACAGCGCGGTGATGGTCGCGCTGGTGTCGTCGGCGTCGACGCTGCCGGTCTTCCTGCTCGGCATCGCCAGCGGCGCGCTGGCCGACATCGTCGACCGGCGGCTGTTCTTCGCCGCCACCCAGCTGTGGGTCAGCGTGGTCGCGCTGCTGCTGGCGCTGCTCGCGCTGGCCGGCGGCCTGACGGCGCAGCTGCTGCTGGTGCTGACCTTCGTCAACGGCATCGGGCTGGCGCTGCGCTGGCCGGTCTTCGCCGCCATCGTGCCCGACGTGGTCCCCAAGCCGCATCTGCCCGAGGCGCTGGCGCTGGGCGCGATCTCGGCCAATCTCTCGCGCGTCATCGGGCCGGTGGTCGCCGGGGCCCTGCTGGCCTTCAGCGGGCCGGCTGCGGTCTTCACGCTCAACGCGCTGCTGGCCGCGATCGGGTTCTGGCTGATCTGGGGCTGGAAGGCCGAGCCGCGCCCCAGCACGCTGCCGGGCGAGCGCTTCGTCGGCGCGATGCGGGTCGGCGTGCAGCACGTCTGGCAGTCGCCGCGCATGCGCATCGTGATCCTGCGCGTGGCGCTGTTCTTCTTCCAGGCCAGCGCACTGCTGGCGTTGCTGCCGCTGCTGGCGCGGCGCATCGAAGGCGGCGGCGCGGGCATGTACACGCTGATGATGGCGGCACTCGGCGTCGGCGGCATCACCGCCGCGCTGCAGTTCCCGAAGCTGCGCGCGCGCTACGGGCGCGACGAGTTCGTGCGCGTCGGGACGATGACGCTGGCGGTGATGGCCTGCGTCGTCGCCGCGCTGCCGACGCCCTGGGTCGCGCTGCCGGCGATGATGCTGGCGGGCGTGGCCTGGATCTCGACCGCCAACACGCTGATGATGTCGGCGCAGCTCGCGCTGCCGAACTGGGTGCGCGCGCGCGGGATGTCGATCGTCCAGATGGCGCTGATGGGCGGCACCGCCGGCGGTGCGGCGCTGTGGGGGCAGGTCGCGAGCCTGAGCAGCGTGCCGACCGCGGTCGTCGCGGCGTCGCTCGCCGGCGTGCTGCTGCTGTTCGTCACCCGCCGGGCCTCGGTCGGCTGGGGTGCGGACGAGGACTTCAGCCCGCAGCCGGTGCGCTCGCTCGAGGGCGTGGTGTTCGACGTCAGGCCCGACGAGGGTCCGGTGATGGTGACGATCGAGTACCGCGTCGACGATGCCGATGCCGACGCCTTCGCGCGCGTGATGCGCGCCACGCGGCGCGCGCGGCTGCGCCAGGGGGCGCTGTCGTGGGGGCTGTTCCGCGATGCGTCGCAGCACGGGCGCTACGTCGAGTATTTCGTCGACGAGAACTGGGTCGAGCATCTGCGGCGCCACGAGCGCTTCACCGCCGCCGACCACGGGTTGCGTGCGAAGCGGCTGGCGCTGCACCGCGGCAGCGAGCCGCCGCGCGTGCAGCGCTTCGTCGCCGCGGCGCTGGGCGCGTCGGACGCGCCGCTCGGATCGGCGGCGCCCGTCGGCGGCGGCGACGCTGCGCCGGACAACCCGTAGCGGCCGCGCGTCGCGGACGGCACGCCCATGGACCAGGTCGACACCGTCATCGTCGGCGCCGGCGTCGTCGGCCTGGCCACGGCGCGCGCGCTGGCGCGTGCCGGGCGCGAGGTGCTGCTGCTGGAGGCGCTCGACGCCTTCGGCCAGGGAACGAGCGCGCGCAGCAGCGAGGTGATCCACGCCGGGCTGTACCATGCGCCGGGGTCGCTCAAGGCGCGGCTGTGTGTCGCCGGGCGCGAGGCCCTGTATGCCTACGCCGCCGCGCGCGGCATCGGCCACCGGCGCTGCGGCAAGCTGGTCGTCGCCACCGAGGCGGGGCAGGCCGGCGCGCTGGAGGCGATCCGCGCGCGCGGCACCGACTGCGGCGTCGAGGGGCTGGAACTGCTCGACGCGCGCGCCGCGCAGGCGCTGGAGCCGGCGCTGCGCTGCGCTGCCGCGCTGGGGTCGCCCGCCACCGGCATCGTCGACAGCCACGCGCTGATGCTGGCGCTGCTCGGCGAGGCCGAGGACCACGGCGCGCTGCTCGCGCTGCGCAGCCCGGTCGAGCGCGTGCGCGTGATCGCCGGCGGCGGCTTCGAGGTCGTGGTCGGCGGCGACGAAACGGTGCGCATCGGTGCGCGCGCGCTGGTCAACGCCGCCGGGCTGCACGCCTGCGCGCTGGCGCGCGCGATCGACGGCCTGGACCCGCGCCATGTGCCGGCGCCGCACTGGGCGCGCGGGCATTATTTCGCCTGCAGCGGCCGCGCACCGTTTTCGCGCCTGATCTATCCGCTGCCCGAGCCCGGCGGGCTGGGCATCCACCTGACGCTGGACCTCGGCGGGCAGGCGCGATTCGGCCCCGACGTGCAGTGGCTGCCGGTGGCACCGCGCGGCGCCGAGGACTATGCGGTCGACCCGGCGCTGGCGGGCGCCTTCGAGCGCTCGGTGCGCCGCTACTGGCCCGCGCTGCCGGCCGGCGCGCTGCAGCCGGCCTACGCCGGCATCCGGCCCAAGATCGCCGGGCCGGGCGAGTCGGCGGCCGACTTCCGCATCGATGGGCCCGGGCGGCACGGCGTGACCGGGCTGGTCAACCTGTTCGGTATCGAGTCGCCGGGGCTGACGGCGTCGCTGGCGATCGGCGAGCATGTCGCCGCATTGCTGCGGGAGGGTTCGTGAGCACGGCCGATGCCGCGAGTGAAGCGAAGGCAGCGAAGGGCGCAATAGGCGACGAAGGCGACGAAGGCAGCGAGCGTCGCGAGCGCCGGCGGCAGCCCCGAGGCCGCGCGCGGCCTCGGGGCTGCCGCCGGCGCCGGCACCGCCCGTGGTCGTCGGGGCCGGGATTCCCGGTCGCGCCGATCATCGTTCTTGCACGGCGGGCCTCGCGCCGCATTCGTCGTGCCGCGCGCTGCCGCTCGGGCCGTGCGGGCAGGGCTGTCGCGTGACGCCAACTGACCCTGCCGCCGGCGCGTCGCCGGTTGTTGCACCGCAGCCGATGCAGGCCGCGCGGGAGCAGCCAGCGGCTGCACCGGCAGCGACGTCCACGACGTCCGAGCCGCGCGCGAGCACCGCCGCACGTCCGCTGACCGGGCTGCTGCTCGCCGCTGCAGGATCGGTGGCGTTCGCCGGCAAGGCGATCATCGTCAAGCTCGCCTACCGCTACGAGGGCATGGACGCGGTGACCCTGATCATGCTGCGCATGCTGCTCGCGCTGCCGCTGTTCGCGCTGCTCGCGTGGTGGGCGGGCCGCGGCCGGCCGGCGCTGTCGTGGCGCGACCGGGCGACCGTCGTCGGGCTCGGGTTCAGCGGCTACTACCTGGCGAGCTTTCTGGACTTCGCCGGCCTGGCCTACATCAGCGCGAGCCTCGAGCGCCTGATCCTGTACCTGACGCCGACGCTGGTGCTGCTCTTGTCGGTCGTCGTGTTCCGCCAGCGCGTGCACCGCCTGCAGGCGACGGCGCTGGCGGTCAGCTATGCCGGCGTGCTGCTGGTGTTCGGGCGCGAGGCGACGCTGCAGGGGCGCGACGTGCTGCTCGGCTCGGCGCTGGTGCTCGGCGGCACGCTGAGCTACGCGGTCTACATGGTCTACAGCGGCCGGGCCGTGCGACGGCTGGGCGCGCTGAGGCTGACCGGGCTGGCCACCAGCGTGGCCTGCGTGCTGTGCATCGGGCAGTACATGCTGCTCGAGCCGCTGGGCGCGCTGCGCGAGGTGCCGGCGCCGGTGTGGGGGCTGTCGCTGCTCAACGCGACGCTTTGCACCTTCGCCCCGGTGCTGATGGTGATGATGGCGATCGAGCGCATCGGCGCCACGGCGACGGCGCAGGTCGGCATGGTCGGGCCGCTGGCGACGATCGCGATGGGCGTGCTGCTGCTCGGCGAGCCGTTCACGCCCTGGTTGGTCGTCGGCACGCTGCTGGTGCTGGCCGGCGTCGGCCTGCTGATGCGCGTGCCGCGCGGCTGACGGGCTGCCGGCCGGCGGCGTCGCCAGCCGGCGCTGATGGTCGGCCCCGATGGGGCGACCCGACGATTTGCGCTAGGCTCGCGCCTCGCGCGTCACCCGCGACTCGCCGGCCGCGCGCGCCCGCCGACCCCGTCCATGCTCGAACTGCACAACCTCGTCAAGGCCTTCGGCGGATTCCACGCCGTCGACGGCTGCTCGTTCAAGGTCGAGCAGGGCCAGATCCTCGGCCTGATCGGGCCCAACGGCGCCGGCAAGACGACGCTGTTCAACCTGGTGGCCGGCGCTTTCCCGGCCACGCGCGGCGCGATCCGCTTTCGCGGCGAGGACATCACGCGGCTGCGCACCGACCAGCGCTTCCACCGTGGGCTGGTGCGCACCTTCCAGATCCCGCACGAGTTCGGACGCCTGCGCGTGCTGGAGAACCTGATGATGGTGCCGCCGGCGCAGCACGGCGAGCGGCTGCTCGCCAACTGGACGCGCTGGCGCAGGGTGCGCGCCGAGGAGGAGCGCGTGCGCGAGCGCGCCTGGGACACGCTGCGCTTCCTCGAGCTGACCCACGTCGCCGAGGAGCGCGCCGGCAACCTCTCGGGCGGGCAGAAGAAGCTGCTCGAGCTCGGCCGCACGATGATGACCGACGCCAGGCTGGTGCTGCTCGACGAGCCGGCCGCCGGCGTCAACCGCACGCTGCTGCGCAAGCTGGAGGAGAAGATCCAGCGCCTGAACCGCGAGCGCGGCTACACCTTCGTGCTGATCGAGCACGACATGGAGATGATCGAGAAACTGTGCGACCCGGTGGTCTGCATGGCCGAGGGCAAGGTGCTGATCGAAGGAACGTTCGGCACCGTCCGCAGCGACCCGCGCGTGCTCGAGGCCTACCTCGGCGAGACCGTCGGGGAGCCGGCTGCATGACGCCCGAGCCGCTGTTGCGCCTGCAGGCGCTGCGCGGCGGCTACGGCGACGCCGACATCCTGCACGGCGTGGACCTGACGGTGGCGCCGCGCGAGATCGTCGTCATCGTCGGCCCGAACGGAGCCGGCAAGTCGACCGCGATGAAGGCGATCTTCGGCCTGCTGAAGATCCGCGGCGGCCGCGTGCTGTTCGACGGCGACGACATCACCGGCTGGGCGCCCAACCGCATCGTCCAGCGCGGCATCTGCTACGTGCCGCAGGTCGACAACGTCTTCCGCGAGATGACGGTGCACGAGAATCTCGAGATGGGCGCCTTCCTGCGCCGCGGCGACCTCGGCGCCGCCTACGAGCATGTCTACGAGCTGTTCCCCGACCTGCGCGCCAAGCGCCGGGCGCTGGCCGGCGACCTCTCGGGCGGCCAGAGATCGGAAGAGCACACGTCTGAACTCCAGTCACTTCGTACCATC
>ERZ795048.3814-NODE-3814-length-10912-cov-4.124252_pt1 | contig 10912 bp, 9 predicted proteins | sample MGYA00375132_ERZ795048 | MGnify/ENA primary metagenome ERZ795048 (study PRJEB30177, sample SAMN05720225) | activated sludge metagenome | isolation source: Anaerobic digester | place: Hong Kong | collected 2014-12-17 ...
CAAGATCCTTAAGACCATCAGGCTGGTCAAAAAGGGATTGAATCCCTTCTTGGCAATCGAGGGGATCCTGCTGACCATGTTCGACGGTAGGAACAACCTGTCGCGCCAGGTAAGTGATGAGATACGGCAGCATTTCGGCAAAACCACCTTCAAGACGGTAATTCCCCGTAATGTCAGGCTTTCCGAGGCGCCGAGTCATGGTAAGCCGATTCTCTTGTACGATATTACGTCGCGGGGGGCCGCCAGTTACCTGGAGCTGGCTAAGGAGATCATAGAACGGGAGGAATTGCATGGTTAAGAAAACCGGCCTTGGCAAAGGAATGGCTGCCCTTCTCCCGGTTGAGGATGAAGAGGGCAAAAGCTATTTTTCCTGTCCCATAGAGGAGATCAAGCCCAACAGTGAGCAACCGCGGAAAAGATTTTCCGTGGAAAAGCTCGAGGAACTTGCGGCATCCATACGTGAAAAGGGGATCATCCAACCGCTCGTAGTACGGAAAATGCGGGAACATTATGAACTGGTTGCCGGTGAAAGGCGATGGCGGGCTGCTCAGAAGGCCGGGCTGCGCGAAGTGCCGGTGGTGATCCAGGATGTCTCGGACGATACGGCTCTGGAAATGGCCCTCATTGAAAATATCCAGCGCGAGGATCTCAATGCCATCGAACAGGCCGAGGCGTTCCATTCATTGATTGAGAAATTCCATCTTTCCCAGGAGGAGATGGCCCGGCGGGTCGGCAAGGATCGCTCAACGGTTGCCAACTCGCTTCGCCTCCTGAAGCTGCCGACCGAAATCAAGAACGATATTCTCGAAGAACGACTTACCATGGGGCATGCACGAGCCCTTCTTTCCCTCGAGTCGAACGAACTCATGGAACTGGCTCGACTGGACATCCTGGGCAAACATCTATCGGTGCGTGAAACCGAAAACCTGGTCAAGCGCCTTAAATCGAAGCGGACAGCCAAGCCCAAAAGTGTTCCCTCTCCTGAGGTAACCGCCGTTGTCGACCGGCTCAAGCGTCATTTCATGACCAAGGTCGCCATCCGTCAGAGCGGAAAGGGTGGAAAAATCGAAATATCGTATTCTTCCCAGGATGAACTGACCAGGATAATCGATATTCTCTCCCCTTGAGACGGAATTGACCCGTCAGGCGATACCTGTCGGCTGGCGTTTACGACCTGTACCCTTGCACCGCGCCATATTCGGAGATGCTCCGTTTGTTACCTTAAGATGCTTAAGAAAAGTTGCCTGGCGTGGTGATTGGGCCGGCATTGGTGTGCATATCGGGGTAAACGGTATTTTTTAGTGTGTTTTTACTTTCGGCCAAAATATTTTACTTATGCTAAAATTTTTCATTGACACCGAATGAGCGGCATGATAGTTATCAACTGTTTTGTGACCTGACCTTCGGCGCAAACGTAAAATTCGGTCAATCAGGCAAGAAGAGGTGCCGGTATGATTAATCTCGACATAGTCCTCCTGATCCAGGCAATTAACTTCCTGGTTCTCCTGTTTTTGTTGAATATTCTTCTCTATAAACCGATCCGCAAGATTCTGGCGGACCGGGATGCGGAAATCGCGGCATCAAAGAAAAAGACCCTTACCGTCGACCAGGATGTGCGTGAAAAGATGGCCCGGTATGAGCAGAAGCTTCGTGATGTCAAAACTGATGCGACCGAGAAGCGGAACGCCATGATTCGGGAGGCGCGCGAGGAAGAAGCGAAAGTTCTTGAAGCGGCTCGCAGGGATGCTGCTGTCGTACTGTCAAAGGTTCGGGAATCCATTGAACAGGAAGCAGCACAAGCTGAAGCGCTTCTTAAAGTCCAGGCCGATTCTCTCTCGAACCGCATTTGCGAAAAAGTCCTTGGAAGGAGCCTGTAATGAAGTCTTCACACGGAAAACGTCTGAATTGCCTGAATCTGGTGACGGCATCAGTCTTACTCCTCGGGATCGTTCTCGCCGCTTCGTCCGGTTTCGCATCAGAGACTGCTCATCATGTCGATACCGCCGCGCAGCTGAAGGATTTTCTGTACCGTCTCTTCAATTTCGCGCTGCTGGCCGGGATTCTTATCTGGGCAATGAAAAAGGCGGATGTGAAAGGTCTTCTCGCAGCTCGTCGAGAAGAAGTTGCCAAGGTGCTGCGTGATGCCGAGGAAATAAGGGAAGAAGCCGAAAGGAAGCTTGCCGAATATACCGAGAAGCTTGAAAAAGCGAACCGTGAAATAGACGATATCCGGGCTGCAATCAAGCAGGAAGGTGAAGCGGAGAAGGCCAGGATAATTGCCGAGGCCAAAGACGCTGCCGAACGGATACGCCAGCAGGCTGAGGTATCCGCCAACCAGGAAATCCAGCAGGCTCGAGTCCGCCTGCAAGCGGAAACCGCCCGGCTTGCCGTACAGCTTGCGCAATCTACCCTGAAGCAGTCGGTGACACAGGATGATCAGGATAGGTTTGTCGATGAATATCTCAAGAAGGTTGTGGAGGGATAGTGAGTACGAACGCTATTGCACGAAGATACGCCAAGGCCCTCATTCAGATTGCGGTAGATCAGAAGCTGGTCGAGGAGTACTACAACGAATTGGCGGGCTTTTCCCTGGCCCTTGAATCCAGTCCCGAGGCTGCAAGAATGCTGGTCGATCCGGGAATTAGGATCGAAGCGAAGCGCGAGGTTGTAAAAGATCTGGTCGCACGGCTTGGAATTTCAAAAACAATCGGCGACTTCATGCTTTTGCTCCTCGATAAGAAGAGGCTTGATTTTCTCTCACAGATTACGGACAGCTACAGGTCTTTTGCCGACCAGGCAGCCGGAATACTACGTTCCACCATTACCTCGGCGCTGCCTTTGCATGACGCCCAGGTCAATGATATACGCAGTACGCTGGAAAAGATGACGGGAAAAACAATCATCCTGGATGTTGCGACTGATCCCTCCCTTATCGGCGGCGTCGTGACCCGGATTGGTGATAAGGTCTTGGACGGCAGCATAAAAACCCAGTTGACTAAGATTCAAGATATATTACAGAAGGGGTGAGAAGTCCTATGGAATTGAGAGCGGAAGAAATCAGCGAGATAATCAGGAAGCAGATTGAAGGCTACGGCACCGAAGTGGAAGTAGCCGAAACCGGAACCATCATTTCCGTTGGGGACGGAATCGCCCGTATTCATGGCCTCGCCAAGGCAATGGCCGGTGAATTGCTCGAGTTCCCCGGCGGAGTTTCCGGCATGGTTCTCAACCTCGAAGAGGGCAATGTCGGCGCCGCTATTCTTGGTGAAGACAACGAAACCATCAAGGAAGGCGCCATGGTCAAGCGAACCGGCAGGATCGTTGAGGTTCCGGTGGGTGACGCGCTTGTCGGTCGGGTCGTGAACGCCATTGGTGAGCCCATCGACGGGAATGGCCCCATCGATACGAAGGATTTCCGGATGGTAGAGGTGAAGGCGCCGGGTATCGTCAAGAGGAAATCGGTGCACGAACCGTTGCAGACCGGGATCAAGGCTGTTGATTCCATGGTCCCGATTGGTCGCGGTCAGCGTGAGCTGATAATCGGCGACCGCCAGACTGGTAAGACCGCCATTGCTATTGACACTATCATCAATCAGAAGGGCGGAGACGCTATCTGTATTTACGTCGCCATCGGGCAGAAGCGCTCCACGGTTGCTCAGGTCGTCAACAAGCTTCGTGAACACGGTGCCATGGATTATACCATCATCGTTTCCGCGTCCGCGTCCGAGCCGGCGCCGCTTCAGTTCATTGCTCCGTACGCCGGCGTTACCATGGGTGAATTCTTCCGGGATAACGGAAGGCATGCCCTCATAATATATGACGACCTTTCAAAGCAGGCCGTTGCCTACCGTCAACTTTCGTTGCTGCTCCGCCGTCCTCCCGGACGCGAGGCATACCCCGGCGACGTTTTCTATCTTCACAGCCGCCTGCTGGAAAGGGCTGCGAAATTGTCTGATGAATACGGCGCAGGCTCACTTACCGCCTTGCCGATCATCGAAACCCAGGCCGGCGACGTTTCCGCATATATTCCCACGAACGTTATTTCAATTACCGATGGACAGATCTACCTGGAAAGCGACCTGTTCTATTCCGGCGTGCGTCCGGCCATCAACGTCGGTCTTTCCGTTTCGCGCGTCGGCGGAGCCGCTCAGATCAAAGCCATGAAGCAGGTCGCCGGCACCTTGCGACTCAGTTTGGCACAATATCGCGAGATGGCGGCGTTTGCCCAGTTCGGCTCCGATCTGGACAAGGCCACCCAGATGCAGCTCGCGCGCGGCGAGCGTCTTGTGGAAATCCTGAAGCAGCCCCAGTATCGGCCGCTTCCATCGGAGAAACAGGTAATCACGATTTTCGCCGCCAATAACGGATACCTGGATGAGTACCCGGTATCCGCGCTGGCCCGTTATGAGTCTGAGCTTTATACCTTCTTCGATTCACGTAAATCGGATATCCTGAACGGAATCCGCGAGAAGAAGGCAATTAACGACGATTTGAGGGGCAAGATTACTGCCGCCCTCGATGAATTCAAGAAGGAATTCACAGTTTAGACAAGGACGGTATCTCCCCCATGGCAAGCCTGAAAAGCATTCGAAAACGGATTAATTCAGTAAAGAATACCCGTCAGATAACCAAGGCCATGAAAATGGTCGCTGCCGCGAAATTGCGCCGTGCACAGGAAAGTGTAATTGCCGCTCGGCCATATGCCGAGAAACTTGAAGAGGTTTTAATGCGGCTCAGCAACAGCGGCGGTGCCGCCGATCATCTGCTTGCTCCCAAAGAGAAAGCGGAAAAGGCTCTTCTTGTCGTTATCAGTTCCGATAGAGGGTTGTGTGGTGGTTTCAACGCCAACATCTGCAAGGCTGCCGAGGCCTTTGTGCGAGAACACTCTTCTCGTTACGCGGAGATCAGTCTCCTGACCATTGGCAGGAAAGGATACGATTACCTGAGAAAACGGACGACGATCAGAAAGAATTATTCGAATATCCTTTCGACAATGAGTTACCAGGAAGCGTCCATAATCGGTCAGGAGTTGATTGAAGGTTACCTTGCGGATGAGTACGATGTGGTGTACTTGCTGTACAATGCATTCAAGAGTGTTCTTTCGCAGGATATCACCCTGAAGCAGCTGTTGCCGATCGAGCCTCCCGACGGTTCCGAGGAAGAGTTCATGCCGGAAGCCATCCTGGAACCTTCGCAGGAAGAACTGCTCTCTGAGCTGTTTCCGAAAAACGTGGAGGTCCAACTGTTTCACGCCATGCTTGAATCAATCGCTTCCGAGCACGGCGCCCGCATGACGGCAATGGACAGTGCGACGAAAAACGCGTCTGACATGATCGCAAAACTGACCTTGCAATACAATCGGGCACGGCAGGCTGTGATCACCACGGAGTTGATGGAAATCATCTCCGGAGCGGAGTCGATAAAGGGTTAAAAGATAAGAGGAATACGATTTACCATAGATTCCGGTCCGGTGTCCGGGCCGCAGGAGGATGAGACCAGATGAGTCAGAATTACGGAAAAATTTCGCAGGTCATCGGTGCGGTAGTTGACGTCGAGTTCGAGCCGGGTACGTTGCCGGCCATCTATAATGCGCTTCGGGTGACGAATCCGGCCATTGATGATCGGGAAAACAATCTGGTGCTGGAAGTTGCGCAACATCTGGGAGAGAACATCGTTCGCACCATTGCCATGGATTCCACGGACGGTCTGGTTCGCGGCCAGCAGGTTCTCGATACCGGCCGGCAGATTGTCGTTCCTGTTGGTCACAAGACCTTGGGCCGCATCCTCAATATTATCGGTGAGCCGGTGGATGAAGCAGGGCCAATCGATGCTGAAAAAGAATACGAGATCCACCGGCAGCCTCCCACGTTTTTGCAGCAGTCCACCAAGGTCGAGGCCTTTACCACCGGTATCAAGGTCGTCGATCTTCTTGCGCCGTATGCTCGTGGCGGTAAGATAGGCCTGTTCGGCGGTGCGGGTGTCGGCAAGACCGTTATTATCATGGAGCTCATCAATAATATCGCCAAGCAACATGGTGGTTTTTCGGTTTTTGCCGGTGTCGGCGAGCGAACCCGCGAAGGAAACGATTTGTGGAATGAAATGAAGGAGTCAGGTGTTCTCGATAAAGCCGCGCTTGTTTACGGCCAGATGAATGAGCCTCCCGGCGCTCGTTCCCGCGTGGCCCTTTCCGCCCTTTCGGTAGCGGAATATTTCCGCGACGAGGAAGGGCAGAACGTACTCCTGTTCATCGACAACATCTTCCGGTTCACCCAGGCCGGTTCAGAGGTTTCCGCGCTTCTCGGCCGTATCCCTTCCGCCGTCGGCTATCAGCCGACCCTCGCCACGGAGATGGGAGAACTCCAGGAACGTATTACCTCGACGGACAAGGGTTCCATTACGTCTGTTCAGGCAATCTATGTTCCTGCCGACGACCTGACGGACCCGGCTCCGGCAACGGCATTCGCTCACCTCGATGCAACGACCGTTCTATCTCGTCAGATTGCGGAGTTGGGCATCTACCCGGCTGTCGACCCGCTTGACTCTACGTCGCGAATTCTCGATCCGCAGGTCATCGGCGAAGAGCATTACAATATTGCCCGTGACGTACAGTATGTGCTCCAGCGCTATAAGGACCTCCAGGATATCATAGCAATTCTCGGCATGGATGAACTTTCCGAAGACGATAAACTGGTGGTGGCTCGTGCCCGAAAAATCCAGCGCTTTCTTTCGCAGCCCTTCCATGTCGCCGAGACCTTTACCGGTACTCCCGGTAAATACGTTGAGTTGAATGACACCATCAAGGGGTTCCAGGAGATTATAGCCGGCAAACATGACGATGTGCCGGAACAGGCATTTTACATGGTTGGTACCATCGGCGAGGTATTGGAAAAGGCGAAAAGGTTGTCTGTATAGCAGACAAGAGCCGGATCAGGGATCTAGCGATGATACACTCGCTCAAATCAGCAGCCGAAAAGGATTTTCTCGATGGCGGAAAAATTACAACTGGAACTGATAACCCCCTACAAAAAAGTTCTCTCCGAACAGGTTGATATGATAACGGCGGTTGGCTCACTTGGAGAGTTTGCCGTTCTGCCGGGCCATGCATCGTTTCTGACGTCCCTGAAAATCGGCGAGTTGACCTATGCCAAGGGTAGCGAAGTATTTCATCTTGCGCTGAATTGGGGATACTTCGAGGTCGCGGACGATAAGGTTACGATTCTTGTAGAAACAGCCGAACGTGCCGATGAGATTGATCTGGAACGGGCACGGACTGCTCTTGGGCGTGCCGAAGAGGCGCTGAAGAAGCTTACCCGGGAAGACAAGGACTTTATTATCTACGAAGCGGCGCTGCAGCGGGCCGTTATCAGGATGCAGGTTGCCGGAAAGGCAGTTCGAAAATAGCCTGTAACGAAATACATAGTATCATTGAAAAGAGAGCGGCTTGCCGCTCTTTTTTTATACGTCAATTCCAATCATGAAATATGAATGTAACGCGAACGTTTCCATCAAGTGTCAGTAAAGTATGTTAAATAATAAAATTCATTAGTTTTCGATGCTTGAACAAGGCTATATTTTGTGGTACATAGGTAAAAGTTTGAAATATCATAAAAATTCAGCTGGATTGTAACGCTGTCTTGACACCTCTGGTTTTCAGGTGAGAACAGCCGGTTAATCCGTTCACGTGGGAATGGATGAAGACGGGAGCGCCTTACAGTGACAGATTCCAACGGCAACGGAAGAGGACATAACGCACTGGATCTGCATTCCCAGGGTAGTTCTGTTCTTGGCTCGCCTATGGAAAAGAGGCGTGAAATAGCAAAAAAGACTCTCATCAACCGCCTCAATTATCTGAATTTCACCGACAGCGAGATTCTTGTCAATCTGGCTCACACGAAGTACGGTTCCCCGATTTCTCTCCGTGCAAAGCCCCTTCCCTGCCTTGGCGACACGTTGGAATGCATCTGGATAAAGGCGCCGGGCCTTGAGCAGGTACTGCGGAACTATCGATACGTCAATTTCATTCTCCCGGACACTCACCAATCACTCCTCGTTGAGGCGACCCCGGTCAATCTCACTGACGAAAAAATCACGCTCCGTCTTCCGGAAACCTGTTTTGAAATAGACTCCCGCAAAGTAATTCGTCATCCCTGTCATGATGTCGGTGTTCAGCTTTTGCAGAACGGCGTATGCTTTCAGGGTTCTTTGGCGGATTTCAGTCCCCTCTCCTTCCGGGTGAATTTGGCAAGCCTTTCCGACCAGCCGTTTCAATGGCTCAATGCGGAAACTCCCGTTCATACCGTGTTTTCCCGGGATGAGGAATTACTCTATTCCGGCGACTGCGAAATTATCAAGCAGGATTGCGGCCAGAAAACGAGATCCCTTGTTCTGCGTCCACTCCACTCACAGATACGCAGGTTCAAGCCAAAGGAATTCAGGAGTACGCGCCACAAGCTTGTTCCGTCTCCCAATATTGTTTTCACCGATCCGTTGACCGGGAAAAAGGTCAATCTCAAAGTTGTCGACCTGTCCGGGGCGGGTTTTTCCGTTGAAGAAAAAGAGGAGAACTCCGTTCTCCTGCCGGGCAGAATCCTTCCCGAACTGAATCTCGACCTTGCCACAATCATATCGATCCGATGCAAGGCCCAGGTTGTCTACAGGAATATCGTCGGCGGGAACGGGACCGGCAGTATCGTACGATGCGGTCTGGCCATCCTCGATATGGACATCCAGGAACACGTACGGCTGCTTGCACTCCTCAACCAGGTTACAGACCAGGATTCCTTTGTCTGCAACCAGGTGGATATGGATTCTTTGTGGGAACTCTTTTTCCAGACCGGTTTTCTCTATCCGGAGAAATATTCCTATATCCAGGCCAACAAGGAAAATTTCCGGAAAACCTATGAAAGGCTTTATACCGGCAATTACCACATTGCCCGGCATTTCGTCTACCAGAAGAATGGCATGATCTACGGTCATGTGGCAATGGTGCGTTTCTATGAGAATACCTGGCTGGTGCACCATCATGCCGCGAATAACTCGGTTCACAAAAAGGCGGGATTGGCGGTACTCGAACAGGTTGGCAGGTCCATCAACGATTCCAAGAATCTCTCATCGACCCGAATGAATTTCGTGGCCTGCTATTACCGATCTGAAAACAAGTTTCCCCGGCGGGTTTTCGGCCGTATCGCGGAACAGATCAACGACAGGAAGGGATGTTCCGTCGATTCTTTCGCCTATCTTCACTATCGCAAGGGCTCTATCGAGAGTTGGGACCTCTCAGGCCCGTGGTCATTGACCAAGACCCAGCCGGAGGATCTGGTGGAGCTGGACAATTATTATCGCCATATGTCCGGTGGGCTCCTCATCAACGCCTTGGACCTGGAACCGGACGTGCTTGAAAGTGATCTGGTTCGAAAGGAATACGAAAAGATCGGTTTCAGGAATGAAAAACACCTGTTTTCCTTGAAAAAGGATGGCAACCTGAAGGCGGTATTCATCGTCAACGTCTCGGATATCGGTCTCAATATGTCGGACCTTACAAACTGCATTCATACGATAATAGTCGATCCTGATGATTTCCCGCGTGGAACGCTGTTCATGATCTTCTCGCTGCTGTCGAAATATTATGACAGCGAATATATTCCGATACTGATTTATCCCGTGTCATATGCCGAGAGCAACCAGATCCAGTATGACAAGATCTATAATCTCTGGATTCTGAACATGGAATATACCGACAGTTACTTCCGGTATATTGACAGAATCATGCATCACTGCCAGTAACCCCCTGTTCTATTGAAGATGAAGTGAAAATATTTTTTAATACGGTGATTCATGCGAGCTGACCCCTTTAAACCACCATTGTACAACAGCAGAATTATCGATACCTATCTCAGGCTCGTCAGGAAGAAATATTCCTATGTCAATATTGGCGATCTCCTGAGATATGCCAAGATGGAGCCCTATGAAGTCGCCGACCAGGGCCACTGGTTTACTCAGGAGCAGGTCGATCTCTTCCATGAATGGCTCGTCAAGGTTACCGGAAATGAGCAGATTGCCCGGGAAGCGGGGCGTTACGCCGCTGCTCCCGACTCGATCGGCGTTATGCGCCAGTACGTGCTTGGGTTCGGTAGTCCGGCAAAGGCCTCCGAACTGATCGGGAAAACCACCCAGAACTTCACCCGGGCATCGAAATACGAGTCCCGGCGACTCGCTTCCAATAAAGTCGAAATCATCGTAACCCCTGAAAAGGGTGTCTGTGAAAAAGAGTACCAATGTGAAAATCGGATCGGCATCATGGAAGCCATTGCCGACGTTTTCAACAATAAGCTCCTGCACATCGAACATCCGGAATGTCTGTTTCGTGACGGAACCGTCTGCCGGTATGTCATTTCCTGGGAAAAGACTCCGGCTGTTTACTGGAAAAAAATACGCAACTACGGCGCGCTGCTGTTTGTCGCCTTTGCCGCGACATCATTTTTCCTCAACGGATGGATTGCCCTGCTTGCCGTAGTGCCGACCTTCGTGTCTTGTCTCCTGCTTGCATCTCTTATGGCTTCAAGCATGGAAAAAAAGGAACTCAAGGCCGGCATCCAGAACTTCCGGGAATCCACCGACAAACTGCTTGAACAGATCAACCTGAATTATACCAATGCCCTTTTGACAAACGAGATAGGCCAGGCCATCAGCAGACAGACCGATGTGGATGCCATTCTCGTCAATGTCGTTAATGTCCTGCAGCAAAGGCTCGATTACGATCGAGGTATGATCCTGTTGGCGGACAATGAAAAAACGCGGCTCATCTTTCGGGCCGGATTCGGCTACTCCGTTGACCAGGAAAGCCTTCTGCTGAAAACTTCCTTCCATCTTGACCGTCCCGAGTCGAAGGGAATCTTCGTAATTTCGTTCCGGG
>ERZ795048.3817-NODE-3817-length-10905-cov-8.981935_pt1 | contig 10905 bp, 6 predicted proteins | sample MGYA00375132_ERZ795048 | MGnify/ENA primary metagenome ERZ795048 (study PRJEB30177, sample SAMN05720225) | activated sludge metagenome | isolation source: Anaerobic digester | place: Hong Kong | collected 2014-12-17 ...
ACTCAAAAAGAACATACAGTGTTAAGATACATTTCCGGAAACCCCGGGTAAAGGAAGCAGATTCTGCGGCACGATTGCTGGTTTTCAGAGGGAGGATGCAGCAGTCAGGATCTTCCTGTTCTTCGCCGCAAGACTGGAGTTTCCAGCGGAAACAGCCAGATCCAGGGCTTCACCGGCGGCAAGCAATGCATCTTTCGTCATCCCTCCATCAAGGAGGATGGGCGCCATGTTACCGAGTATATGCATCAGAGAGTTCCTGTCACCGATATTCCTTGCCAGTGATTCAGCCCTTCGGTAAACGTTAAGGCGATCCTCCATGGTGTTGTACCTTGACTTGAGGTTGGCCAGGTTGGAGAGAACGGCAAGTATCCCCTGCCTGCGCCCCAGCTTCTCATCAATGGCCAGCTGGGCGAGAAAATGCTTCTCGGCATCCTCGAAATCACCAAGCATCGCATACAGGGCACCCAGGTTGCTTTCCGCTATGGACTGCTCTTTCAAACTTCCCGAGGCCACGGCTGCTTCCAGTTTCCTCTGAGTAAACTCAAGCGCTTCTGCAACGTTTCCCGCTGACGCCTGTACAAGGGCGAGATTCCCCAGGGCAATACCCCTGGCGGCACTATCTCCGGCAGTTTCCGCATACATGAGGTTTTTCCGGAAGCATTCCTCTGCCCCCTCGAGGTCTCCGCTGCGCCAGAGTGCAACTCCCAGGTTCCTGAGTGCAATCGTCTCAAGGGGTTTATCAAGTAGCAGTTCATTTGACTTCATCAGATCACTAAGCTCGCAAATCGCCTCTTCATACTTGCCCAGGCTGATGAGGTTCTGTGACGAGAAAACCCGTATTCTTGCTTCATATTCAGATAGATCATGAAGAGTTGAGTGTTTCAAACACTCTTCATAACTTATGGCAGCTTCATGCCAGTTTCCTGTTTCTCTGAAGAGAGATGCCCGTAGCAGCAGGAAATCAGCCCAGTCCATTGGTATGAAATCATTAACAGAAGCGCGTACTCCCTCAAACACATCCTCAGCTAAAACAAGGCCCGACTCGAACTGAGAATCCTCCAGCATATCCCTTGCGGCCTTGGCTCCCCATTTGAATGCTTGCTGTAAGTCTCCCGCTTCCAGGAAGCAGTTGCATATGAATGCAGCGTCTGAGAAATCTCCATTGTCGAGCAATGACTCATAGTGTTCCGCGGCAGCACGGAACAGCTGCTTCCGATTTATTGGTATGATCGTGTCCAGTATGGCTTCCCGTACAGCTTCGCTGGAGAACCGGAAGCCCCCTGAAACAAAGATCAGCAAGCCGGTCTCCTGTAGTCTGCCAAGGATCATACCCGATGATACCACAGGACACCCTGCCCTTTCACTCACAGAGCGTATGGTCTCTGAAACGAAAACTCCGCTGGTAACCGCAGCGACCTGAAGCACTCCGTTAACGGAAGCATCGAACTGCGAAAGACGCGCTAACAGAATAGCCCTCAGATCACCCTCGGGAAGATCCCTCACTTTCCCTGTAAGTCTCCATTTGCCTGTCTCCGGGGAAACAAGATTGCCATCGAGCAGATGATCTATCAGGTTCATCAAAGACAGAGGGTTTCCTCTGGAAGCCCTGGTCAGATAATCCAGCGTAGCTGAGAAAACCGGCAGACCTGACTCACCGGATCTTGCTTCGAGTATCTCCATGGCCAGTACCCCTGTATCCTGTTCAGGCAATCCATCGAGATACAGATACTCCTCATCGGCGAAGAACTCCTGAACATCCCTGGAATGAACCCTTTCAACAAGAAGGTAATGAACTGGGAAACCGGTCTCCATGAAGCTGTAAAGGCGTCTGAGCACTTTCCTGCTCTCGCGGTCCATCCATTGCACGTCATCCAGCACAAGGAGAACCGCAGGACGGGTCCCAAACGCGTCTCCCAGCAATCCAGCAAGGAACAGTGCCGTTTCCAGCTCTGGGTCTTCGGGGAACCAGTTATCTTCCGCAGTCGCCTCTCCTCGAACTCTCCTGAGCAGTTTCCGGTTGTGTCCACGGGATAGAAATTCGTCGGAAACCGAGATGGAATCGATCAATGTGCGAATGGTGAAAAAGGGGGTCTCAGAGAAAGGATGACAGTACCCGCGAAAAACCCGTGCCCCTGAAGCAGAGGATACCCGTTGCGCAACCTCTTCCGCGAGACGGGTTTTACCTGTTCCGGATTCACCTGTGATCCTTGCACTTATGTTTTCCTTCCTGGAAACACCTTTTACAAAAAGATCAACCAGCCTTGATATCTCTCGGTGCCTGCCATGAAAGGCTGGAACGAATCCGCTTTGAGTAGAATCGCCGGGTGAGGCGCTTTCCTGGACGGTCCATCCCCTGTCATTTCTCACCCAGTGGAAATGCCCTGAGCAAAGCCGCTTTGCTCCTTCCGATACTGTGATCCCCTGCTCTGAGCAAAGATCAACAGCTTCCTGAACTGTTTTCTCCGATTTCAGCGGGATCCCTGATGTTCCCTCCCCGGCTCTGACCATTCCGGAAGACACACCTATTCCGAACTCATTCGAGTAACCGAACTTCCTCAGCTTCTCATTCATGGCTTCCATCATCCGGCGGATCCTTATAGCACAGCTTACCGCCCTTCTGATGTCATCTTCCCTGGGATCACGGAGCCCGAAGAAGCCAAGTGTTACATCCCTGTCCAGTATCTCCGGAACTCCACCATAACTCCTTGTGGCCTGTTCAACTATCCTGGTGAAAGAGCTTCGGATCAGTGAGCTGGTTTCATCCCCGGGTCTGCCATCAATGGAGATCAGCCCCAGGGCAATAACGCCAAGGGATCTCAATCTGCCTGGCACAAGTGAGGTTTCCGTGTGTTCCTCAAGTATGGATACTCCTGCTTCCAGGGCGTTCAGTTCATCCATCAGGAACGAATCGAGAAGGGTTATGTCCCTTGAAAAAGCCTGGTCTCCCAGTTCACCGATCACCGGCAGCAATTCGGCGAGGGAGTCATTCAACCTGGTCAGGTCAAGTGTGTGCCAGTGTCTGGATGAGATGAAGTACTCCATCCAGCCGGTTGGTCTGCATTCCTCGATGAAGAGGGGGATTACCTTCTTTTCCGCCGAGACAGCCCGCTCAAGCTCGACCCTGACCTGACCGGATCGATTGGAACTATAAGAAACGAACAGAAGGAACACCGGGCACCTGTCAACAGCTGAAGCTATTGCTGAGGGCCAGTCTTCACCGGGTGATATATCTCTTGGAGCTATCCAGCAGGGAAACCCATGATCCTCAAGGAATCTCAGCGCTTTCTCTACCAACCCACTGTCACTGGTGGAATGACTGAGGAATACTTGAGAAACCGATGGGGAATCCATGAGTCATTCCTATCTCAACAGAACGAAGGACCCTGCGGCGCTTCCACCCTGAAAGGCGCATCTGAGGAAGTATACACCCCCCGGCATATCCTCGAATACCCCCTGCCTCTCTATGAGAACGGAATTTGTTCCTTCATTCAGGAGGATTGCTCCCGAACTGTATAGCTGTCTTCCCGCGATATCGAAAACACTGATCTCAGCTGTTCCGGTTTCAGGCATTGCTACCGTCAGTTCGATCGGGCCGCCGGATGGGATCGGGTTCGCAGAGGTGACGATGGAAAGCCCGTGAAAAACATCGTTCTCCGCACCTCCGCTGTAGAAGTCTCCCAGAAGCACCAGTCCTTTATCTCCGCACGCCCAGGCAACCGTCTGACCATATGTTGAGACACCGGTAAAATCACAGCTCTCAAAACCGCAGGCATCGATAACCTCCCAGACAGCTCCCCCGCTGGAGGTGTAAAGAACCGTGCCCGAACTGCCCACTGCAAATCCGCATTCTCCATCGAAAAAGCTCACATCCGAAAGATCCTCGGTTACAGGAGTATCCTGAACGCTCCAGGAAAAACCTCCATCGAAGGAAGCTGCAACAGTTCCACCCGCTCCCACCGCCCAGCCATGGAGGGGGTCGAAGAAGTCTACGGCGTTCAGGTCGCTTGAAGTTACCGGTTCGAGAAGGTCCCAGTTCTCTCCATCCGATGTCGAGGCCAGCTGTCCGTTTTCGCCGCATATCCAGGCATGGGTTGGAGATACGGCGGACAGTCCGGTAATGGGGCCGGTTATCGGATGGTATTGCGATTCCCAGTTGAAGCCGGCGTTATCAGTTCGTATGAGCAGGTCTTCCCCCGCTGCCCAGCCGGTCATCCCGGATACGAAGGAGACCTCGTGAAGGTCCTGCTGATACCCGGTGCTTTTCTCGAACCACTCGTTGCCGTCGAGTGTTATAAGAACTGAACCTGCGTCACCCACCGCCCAGGCGTGCTGCGCAGATCTGGCTTCCACCGCGTTGAGACCGTTCTGGGTATCCAGAGCGACCATTTCCCAGCTCTCTCCGAAACTGTGGGTTTCAAGCAGCCTGCCTTCATCCCCCACCGCCCAGCCGTTGCAGCCGTCCCAGGTGCATATGCCGTTAAGCGGTGTAATGAAACTGGTGGGAACCGGCATCGAGGGGTAAACGAACAGTTCGTCCAGAACTGGCAGCTGGGAATAGGACTCTCCCTGAAGAACCAGAGCCTGGCAGTCGTATGAGGAAATGTTTAATACCGAGGATGAAGTGAACCTCAGCGTATCGTTCCGGAAGAACGAAACAGTACTGTCCTCGTTTATCCTCAGGGTGAACTGCTGCCACTGCCCGTTCATCGAACCCACCCATGGTTCGCTCATCACCTCGCCGGCAAGGGAGTATTCGATTGTTCCCTGGGAAGGCTCCACATGAATACCGGTGATAACTACAGGAGGGTCCCCTCCGTAACCGGTAGCGTCGGTTTCCGACCAGCCCACCTGAAGGTGTCCTGAAGATGTCGAACTGCCTATCAGGCTGAACCAGATGAAAGGCCTGGCGCCAAGGTCGAACACCTGCCAGGATGCGATTCCGTTCAGCCCCCCCTCTCCAGGCGAGATTCCAGAGGATCCGTACATCCCACCTCCCAGGAGTTCCTGAAAGGCACCCTCTCCCCAGGAGTTCCACCTGAAGGGCACCATACCGTCTTCCATATCGTCGTGCAGGGCAGGAAAGGTCAGCAGTATGTCATCTACCAGCTGATGACAGTCCACGGACTCGCCCTCAATAAAGAAGGTCTGATCATTCCTTTCTTCCGGATAGATCTGAGGGCTTTCCCAACGGAGGGTATCGCATCTCAAGTATGAAACGGTTCCCCAGGGGTTTACCCTCTCCTCATAGGGCATCCAGATACCGTTATAGAGGCTGTCTACCCAGGGTTCCACATGGTTCTGAACACCTTCGATCAGGTATCGGAGACAGTAGGTATCCCATGCCGGCATAGCACTGAGGTGAAAAAGTTTATAGGGCTGCGCATCAGGTCCGCCCCAGTGTGTACCTGAAGTTGCAGAGAAACCTGCAGTAGTATACTGCCAGCTTTCATGGGTAGAAGTCGCCTTCATCCATACTCTTACCCAGGGGAACAGTGAAAGGTCAAAGTCCGTGTGAGTGCAGACACCGCTGCCATACCAGTCGTCTCCGTTGCAGTCGAAGCCCCATGAGCCATTGCGCCCTTCACCCGGATAAAGAATGGATGATGGAGATCCAAAGTGCTTCCATACCGTCTCGTCTATGAAACCATCCTCCCAGTCCTCCACCAGAACGGTTCCCGCTCCCGCCAGGCAGAGCGCATACATGAACAGTACTGTAATCGTTAACCTCATGCCCTCTCCATTCAGTCCAGCAGTATGACGGGTCTGCTGGCCATTTCGTCACCATGCCGGAGTACGCAGAAGTAAACCCCTGTAGCAGTTCCCGGAGGAAGATCCAAGGCATGATCGACTGCTCCGCAATGCTGACCGCACAGCTCTTCGCTATGCACAACTCTTCCAGAAAGGTCGAAAAGGCTTAATTCCACAGCCCCCGTACCAGGAACGAGCAATGTAAGAGGGATACTCCCGTTCCTGCAGCAGGGATTACGGTCAACCAACAGAACAAGCCCTTGCGGAGCCGCGTGTCCACCTGGCATTCCCGTGAGACCGGCCATGAACCCATGGAGCCCGAAACCGCTCACGCCCCATGCCCCATCCAGGGTGCAGGCATGCACATCGGACAGATCGGGAACATCGTTCCTGCCGCCGGGCTGCAGTATCCAGGATTCTCCGGAATCCTCCGAGTACAGGACGATCCCTTCCTCTCCTACTATCCAGCCATGGGTCTCATCAAAAAAGCTGACCCCGAGCAGGTCGCCCGTAACGCCTGATTCCTGTTCTATCCAGGAATCTCCCCCATTTACGGTTTTAAGAATGGTGCCATGGTTGCCCACGGCCCAGCCGGTGCTCTCGCTTACAAACGATACTCCATTCATGTCCACCGTTACTCCGGTGGGAGTGCTTGCCCAGTTGTCTCCGTCCAGCGTTCTGATTATCTGCCCCGAAGTTCCTGTGGCAAAGGCAATCTGGGGAGTGATCGCATCCACGCCCGTGACCGTTCCTGTGAAGGGACATGTCTGCTGCACCCAGTTGAAACCCCCGTTCCCGGTTTTCAGTATCAGGCTGCCATTGCCTACTGTCCAACCGTGGGAAGTGCTCGCAAGACTGATCCCGTTAAGATCATCGGAGAAACCGGTTTCCGAAGGTATCCAGTTCGTTCCGTCGAATGTGCTCAGAACCACACCGCTGTCGCAGCATATCCATCCCCGGCTCTCCGTTTCGAAGTGGATGTCGTTCATATTGTTAGGAAGCCCTGTTGACTGCTCTTCCCATGAAGCTCCGCCGTCAGATGTATGAACTATGGCTCCGTTGTCTCCCACCGCCCAGCCCAGCTGCTCGTTCAGGAAAAAAATGGCGTTCAGGGGAAGCACGAAGCCCCCGGGAAGGTAGAAGGACGGATACACCAGGATCTCATCCACCGTCTGAGCACTCTCTGCGGCGGTGCCCTGCACGGCAATGCTCTGTGCGCCATACACCGGAAGAGCAAGCTGGGAGCTGCTGGTCCATCTGAGCGTATCCGCCGTGAAAAATGACACCGAGCCATTCTGGTTGATCCTGATGGTGCAGGCGGTGTACACCCCGTTCCTGTTCCAGGGTATGGAGAGGGTTTCATCTAGAACCTTGAATGTAGCCTGGTCAACAGAAGGTTCAACTGAGATCGAAGCGATAAGCTCAGGCTGCTCCTCATTCCCCGAGTAGGAAAGAGCTGTTGCGGATGACCAGCCCACTTCGATAAGGTCCCCGGAAGTGGAACCATCTGTTCTTATCCTGAAATCGAGACAAGGCAGCATGGCAATATCGAAAACCTGGTACGATGAGGCCCCGCTATACCATGTTCCCTCGCCGTTCACATTCAATGCTGCGGATCCGTAGCAGCCTCCTCCGGGAACGATTTCAGGTTGAGGACTCCCCCAGAGTTTCCAGAAAGTAGGATTGAGGCCGCTTTCCCAATGCTCCCTTAGAGAGGCAGGGGATACGGTTACATCATCCAGCACCTGTATGTGGCCGAATGACTGCCCCTTCAGGGCAAAAGCCTGTTCTCCCCATAACTCAAGATCCAGCTGTTGAGTCGTAGCGAACACAAGTGTGTCGTTCATGAAGAATGAAGCAGTGCCGTCAGGGTTGATCCTTACCGCAAAACTCAGCCATACATCGTTATGGACCTCGGGAACCCAGTCATGAAACAGCGTATCCTCCTCAAGGAAGTAGAAGATTCGTGAAGCGGATATCTTGGGCTCCAGTGCAATTCCCAGAAGATAGTCCGGCTGATTCCACGACCCGCCGGAAAAAGACTCATGTGCCATCCTGGAAAACCCAGTTTCCATCACCTGCCATTGATACTTCGACTGATAACCCCTAGCGTAAAAACTGTACCGGGGAAGGTAGCTCAGATCGTAATCCCACTGCAGGCAGACCGCACTGCAGTATTGGTTATCACCGTTGCAGTCCAGCGCCCAGGAACCTTCCCGCCCTTCTGAAGCAAGAACAACGGGACAAGGAGTACCCAGTTCCCTCCAGCAAAGACTGTCCAGAAAGCCTTCCTCAAAGTCCTCGAAGAACGCCACCTGAGCAAGTGAAATCGATGGTATCACCAGCAGCAGAACAAGGATATGATTGCGATGAAACATTTCCCCTCCAGCCTCTATTCACTGACATGCATATTGCATACAACATATAAAGGATGGCTAGAGAATCAATGACCGTTCGGTAATAGTATAGTTTAGTAAATCGAATGACAATATTTTTATTGGTTTTTTTAAGTTTTTTCTTCACTAGTGTCCCAAAGTTTGGCATCTCTGTACTCGTAATAGAATGTTACAATATAAGATAGAGAGATATGAGATGGGCGTCGACTTGAATCGCCTCATAGAAGCATTTTCCAGCTTCATTGTAGAATGGTGCAGGCATGTATTCAGGTCGTCTCATCTTCTCTCAGGTGATAGATCACTTTCCACATCCCGAACACGTCCAAACGAGGGGAAGTCTATCAAATGGTTATGGAGAGAGACGGTAGATAGAACAAATCAGGCTGAATCCTGCCGGTTATCAGCCTGATTTGATTGAATGTCTGGTGAGAAATTGAGTCTAGATTCTTGTGAAGAGTAATCCCATCTCTGAAGATCCTCGAATATCTTCTGGATTGAGAGAAACTGCAAGTGTATCCATATGTACTATCAGATTACTCTCGATACTGCTTACAGGAATCTCAGCAATGTAAATCTCATCTGGAAGGGATAGCCAAGCACGTAGGTCCGTTTCCTCTTTGTTAAACACAGTAGCATTTACTACAGCGCCGGCAATCATTCCAAAGAGACCGAATCCTTGTGACACTTCCTTAACTGCATCCCTAGCCAAACCACGCAATACTTCGCTGCCGAGACATCTCAATGCATATCGAGTCCGAAAGTCTTCAAGATTCTCCATTGCAATTTGCCCGATATCCTGGGCAATGCTAGCAGCATAAATTTCTCCAGTAGTCACATTTTCAATAGTTAAGAAAGTTGGGCTTTCCTGCAGAACATGCTCCTCTTTTATGTATGGCATTCGGAGTTCGATGCCATCAGCTATCTCAACTTCCAGCTCGTATCTTGGCGGAGCAAATCCCGTTTCTACAACCAAGAGTACTGACTCTGTCTGAGGATAATCAGCTACAATATCACCCCACTGGTGCCTGTACTGATCCTCTAGATCATACAATCCGGCATCATGTGTGAACTCGAGTACCTTTCTAATTAAAAATGAAGGTGGAGCAAGGTTATAGCGATCTGCATACTGTGTAGCATAAATATCAAGCGCATTTCTGTATGACACTAGTGCATTGTTTTTATCTGCATTGGCCTCGTAGAGTAGACCGGTAATCATTTGCACAAATGCATCATCAGAGTACCTGTTACGCCGATCTTCTGCATAATTGTCATTAAGCAGTTCAAGTTTCTCATTAACTGCTCTGCATTCCACAAGAGCCGATTCAATATCCCCTTCCTCTATATATATTTTCATCATATAATAGTTTACAAGAACTTGCTCATAGTCAGAGCCTTGATAGCTTAGTGCAAGATCACTAGTAAGAAAGGCCGATATCTCTTCAGAGAACTCTCTTCCTCTGATGTAAGTTATGAGCGAATCTGCATTTTTATATTTATTTAATGCAGTATCATTCTCCTTGTTCATATAGTCAATTGTTGCTGATTCCAGTATAGCCAAGAGGTAGTCATCTCTACTAGAATCTTCTAAATCGTCTTGAAACTCACATATGTGCATCACTCTGGCTGAATCCCAGTTCATCTGCTCCATCTGCTCAGTTACTGGATAGAAATCCTTCGCATAGCCCTCAAGATCAAGTCTGTTGCCGCATCCTGACAGTAAGATCACTGTGCATATAACTATTATTTCCTTATTTTGCATTTTTACCACTCCAGTATTTTTTTGAGTTCGTGATTACCAGACCATACCTTTACATTTGTTTCAGTATTTGTAATATCTAGCGATATTTGATAATATATCACTCTCTCATCACCATATTCATCTACAATTGTACGTATGGTACCAGTAATTACGTACTGTGCGCCTGTCTCGTTTCCCCACTCTGCAGCAGTTTCACCACTTGAGAAAAGTGTCTGATCAGCACGCTCCGCACGAATACCTTGTCTTTCATTCATACGAGCAATGAGATAGACTTCGCCTGAGGCAATCAGGGCAGATTCTATCTCATCCATGAATGTATCTGTTTCAAGATGTTCTGTTGTGGCGTTTACTACTCTTCCTACCGTTATGTATGGACTGTCTTCGACATTCCTTATATGGTTTGATAACCACGCACCTGTAAGGATTTTTTCAACAAGTGAGTGAGCAACCATTCTTGCATCTGTATCATTCCAACGTCCACTCAAGTCTGTGATGAGGCCTGGATTTGTTCTGGTGATTGTTCTTTGGGAACAAGATGTTAGGAACACTCCTACTAAGAATAGAACACATATGAGTCTTTTCATTTCAATGCCTTCCTTACTCCGGTAGGTATGCGTATGCAAGGAGAAGTCCGACTGACCCCAACACAGATTCTCCTGCTAACTCTTCACTGAAGAACTCAATTGATGGATTTAGAGATAGATCTAAGTAGTGATCTCCATTCAGCTTGAATCTTAGACCAAGCTCTACTGCAACCGATCCTCCAATAGTAGTGGTTTGTTCAACAGTTGTATCAGGTGTTTGACTTTCAACTGAATCCCATCCGAGAGATCCACCGGCAATTATGCCAATAAATGGTTCCATTCCACGAGCGCCAGAATAGCGGTTGAATCCTGGATAAGATCTTGTCCCTATTCTGAGAGAAGCAATATTCAGTGCCGAATAGGAGCTAGACCCCATCCAGAAAGGGGTCAGCTCCACGCATCATAACCCCCTCCGTGG
>ERZ795048.3819-NODE-3819-length-10898-cov-10.931108_pt1 | contig 10898 bp, 8 predicted proteins | sample MGYA00375132_ERZ795048 | MGnify/ENA primary metagenome ERZ795048 (study PRJEB30177, sample SAMN05720225) | activated sludge metagenome | isolation source: Anaerobic digester | place: Hong Kong | collected 2014-12-17 ...
ACTTTATCATGAATTGCATAATGAGTTAGAAAAGGATAAGATTTTTGAATTTGTTTCAGGTTGGATAGAACAAAAGCTATGAGCTAAGAGCCTTTAGCTATGAGTATATTTTTTGTTATGTACTAGTATAATTGTATTATGAAAAATTTCAAAAAACTAAAAATTTGGCAAAAAGGGTTTAAAATTTCTTTGGATTCATATAAAATTACAAAGGCACTCCCAATTGAAGAAAAGTATGGACTTGTAAGTCAGATTAACAGGGCATCTATTTCAATATCATCAAACATAGCTGAAGGAAGTTCCAGGAGGAGTGAAAAAGACTATTTTCGATTTATCGAGATTGCATTAGGTTCATGTTTTGAATTAGAAAACCTGTTTTTAATAGCTGCAGAATTGAATTCTGGATTAAAAGAAAACATTGATAATGTTTTAAAGGAAATTGATGAAGAGCAAAAAATGCTTATTTCATTTATGAATAAATTATGCTCGTAGCTCATGGCTCGAGGCTCAAAGCTTTGTAACAATGAAACAATTTAGAACAAACATATTACCGAATCCCTCCAAGAACAAAATAAGCTACCAAACGCCTGTTTTGTTTTTGGGTTCGTGTTTTACAGAAAATATCGGAAATAAAATGATCCAGCTCAAATTTCCGGCTGTAGTAAATCCTTTTGGGGTGCTGTATAATCCTGTTTCGGTGCGGAATGCGATTGAAATACTAATAGACCAAAAGAAATTTAAAGACTCTGACCTGAATTTTTTTAACGAACAATGGTTTAGTTTTTACCACGATACTGAATTTTCACATCCTGATAAAAATATTAGCCTGGATAAAATCAATAATTCAGTTACCATTGCTGCAGATAATTTGCGAAAAGCAGGATATCTTATCATAACCTTTGGGACAGCTTGGGTTTATAAATATATTAAAACGGGAAATGTTGTTTCTAACTGCCATAAAATTCCGGCAAAAGAATTTGAAAGATTTAAACTTGATGTAGAAGATATTTTTGTAGAGTGGGCTAATCTTATAAATCGGCTTAGTGAGTTAAACCCTGATTTAAAAATCATTTTTACTGTAAGCCCGGTGCGCCATTGGAAAGATGGAGCAATACAGAATCAACTTAGCAAATCTACCTTAATACTTGCCATTCATCAGCTTAAGCAACAATTCGAAAATGTGGAATATTTCCCTTCGTACGAGATTATGATGGACGACCTGCGCGATTACAGATTTTATGCTGATGATATGCTGCATCCATCGAAAGTAGCAATAGATTATATATGGGGCCAGTTTGCTGAAACGTACTTTTCCAAAGAAACCGAAAGCATTATAAAAGATGTCGAAACAATAATCCAGGCACAAAACCACCGGCCTTTAAACCCCGAAACGCAAGGCTTTAGAAAGTTTATCCAAAGCCAGGTAAATAATGTCAGCCTTTTGTCAAAAAAGTACCCGTTCCTTAATTTCGATGAAGAATTAACCTGTTTTGAATCACAATTAAAAAATCCTTAAGATAATTCTTAAGGATTTCCTGTTTTAAAATTAATCGGATACTGCTTAAGTAAATAAAAGCTATTTGGTTAGTTTAAAATTAATTTTTTGTAAAGTAATTAGTTCTACACTATTATCTTTTAAGTTTTTATAGTTTACCTGCGTTGGGATATTGGGTACAAACTCAGTTTTAGATGCTTTTTGCATTATTTTAGCTCCAATGAGGTTATCAACGCCTCCACTTTCTTTCATTTCTGATTGTGATGAAATAAATACAGTTTCTCTTCCAAGAAAGTTATCTAATTGTTCGCCAGAGCCTTCAATTTCAGGGTGGTTCATTTGACTCTCCAAATATACCAAGTCGCCTTTTTTATGTATTTTATAATTAACTTCGGCTACAACAATATAATTATCAACTGTTATAGTAGTCCCTTCTTTATTCCATGAGGCTATCCTGTCGTCTACTATCTCTTCAGTGATATAAAACCTGAAGATAGCTTTGCCGGCATCTGTATTTTCATCTATATCGGTAAATTCAACAGTTGCTTTGTCGTAAACAACACCCATTCTTTCATCTTTTTTGTGGGTAAACGATTCAATGTTCCAAACACCAATTAGTTTTGCTGTTACCTCTTCGTATTCTTTTGTGCCTTTAGTATGATAAGGGTTTCCTTTTTTTGCCATTCCTTCAAATGGGAAGGCCAATAATGCCATTAAACTAAATAGCACGGCGGTTTTTAATACATTTGTTTTCATTTTTACTCCTCCAATTTTTGTTATGTATATATTTTATTTAATTCGCTTATTAAGTTGGTTTTATAATTATCTCCCACAATAAATTTTGACCCATCAGAACAAAACAATATACTATCGCTTATAATAAAACTTTCGATTAAGCTGGCATTGATTAAAATATGGTCGTTTATTGGCAAAATATTAAACCTTGAAAGTATTTTAGTGTAATGCGGAAGCTTATCAGTTAAAGTATATACCAAACCGCTCTTTAAATGTAGGTTTAAAGTGCCATTAGACTCTTCGATATAAAGTATATCATTTGATGTTACTTTTATGACAGAATCTTCGGTTTTTACAAAGATTATTTTTTGATGGTTGAAAATATCCTGAATGCGGTGAATGAGGGTTTCCAAATCGACATTATATTCTTCTTCGGTTAGCAACAGCTTAATATGGTGCGCATTTGCAGCTACAAATTGACCCAGTTCCTGCTTGCATGCCGAATCGTCTATAATAATCAGGTTATTCATGCCGGTTTATTTTGACATGAAATTAACTAAGATTGCACGAAAAATTTAGGTAAATTAAAATTTGCCTGTTGCCGATTAATATTCGATTGGTATTAGATGAAATTTGTTTACATGTTATCAAATATTTTCATCAATTCTTCCCTTTTGCGGGTAGAAACGGGAACGATCGAATCATCTTGCATAATCAATGAACCGCCATCAAGCTTATGGAAACGTTTAATGTAATTTATATTCACAATATGAGATTGGTGTGGCCTGAAAAATTGGTAATCTTTTAACATCTCGAAGTATTCCTTAATATTTTTCGATACCAAAATGGGGCTTTTATTGGTAAAGAAAAATTTGGTGTAATTCCCTTCGGATTGGCAGCGGAGTATCTCGTTTACCTGCACAAGGTGGATGCTATCGCTTGTTTTTAATACTATTCGTTTAACTTCTTTCGATATGTTTTGAATATTTTCCAGGAATATTTCCAGCTTTTGTTTTGTATTTCTTTCTTCTCGGGCTTTTAATAATTTATCAATAGCAAGTTTAAACTCGTCAATGTCTATTGGTTTAAGAAGGTAATCTAATGCGCTGAATTTGAAAGCCTGTATGGCATGTTTATCATAGGCTGTAATAAATATGGTAAAAAATTGAATGTCTTGGAAATGATTTAAAATGTCAAATCCTGTTCCATCTGGCAATTTAATATCCAATAATACCAAATCCGGATTTAGTTCAGTAATTAACCGGATCCCCGATTTTACATCATCAGCCAAACCAATAACAGAAATTTCTTTGAAATATTTGTCTATTATTTGCTGAATAGCTTCACGGGCATTTTTTTCATCATCAATAACAATAGCTTTAATCATTTTTAATGTTTTTCTGGTTATTATCTATTTAGAGCAAAGGTATAGTAAATACAACTCTTGTCCCTTGTTTATTTTCCAGGCTTAAATCTGTAATTTCAACACGTATATTTTGCCTATTTATTTTTTTCAGATTTAATAAGCGTTCTTGTGTTATTTTCATGCCCAGGCTTTTATGCCCTTTACGTTGAAATTCCTTTTGTTGTTTTGATTTTTCTATTCCAATACCATCATCTTCAATGCTATAAATTATATTTCTGCCCTCAAGGCGCAGGCTGATTTTAATATGATATGATTTCCCTTTTTCGTAAAATCCATGTTCGATAGAGTTTTCGATAAACGGTTGTGCCAGCATGGGAGGAATATTTATTTCTTCGGTATCTATGTTTGGCCCTACATCTATAGTATAGGTGAATTTTCCCTCGAATCGCATTTTTTGTAGGTCGAGGTAGTTTGTTATGGTTTGCAATTCGTTATCGATCGAAATTGTTGCTGTCCGCGAGTTCTCCAGTATTAAACGCAACAGCCTGGCAAATTTGGCCAGAAAGCGGTCTGCATTATCAGTGTCTTTTAAATAAATATAGTTCTGGATCGAAAAAAGTGCATTAAATATAAAGTGAGGGTTCATTTGTGAACGCAATAGTTTTTGCTCCAGGAGCACGTTTTCTTTTTCGGTTTTAAGTTTGTTAATGCGTAATAAAATAATCCAACTAACGATAGTAATAATTACTATTATAACAAGAGAATAAAACCATGTGGTTTGCCAGAATGGGGGCTTAATGACTATTTCAAGCACTTTTTCTTTACTTTCATAACCATCGGGCGAAATGGATTTTATGCTAAAATAATATTTTCCGGGACTTATATCAGTATATTTTGCCTGGTTATCATTAGTTATTACCCAATTGGGGTCAATTTTGCTTAGCTTGTATAAATACTTGTATTTTTGTGGATTACTTTGATTCAGGGCCGAAAAGCTCAGCGTAAAAAAATTCTCTTTATAGTTTAGTTCAACACTTTTGGTTTGTGTAAAATCTGCCCTTATTAGTTTTTCAAAAACTTTAAATCCTGTAATTTGGATACTTGCTTCGTCATACTTTAAATTTATTTCAGATGGGTTAAAAATATTTATTCCGCCATCTCCACCCAGCACAATTTCACCGGTTTTAAGTTTTATAGCTGCATTACTAAACTGATTGCTTTGCATGCCATCCGAATGGAAGTAGTTTTTAAATATGGAGTCAGTCAAATTAAATACACTGCAGCCGTTGCTTGTCCCAATCCAAATATTATTCGCATCATCTTGTACAATTGATTTTATCTGGTTTCCGGCTAGCCCGTTTAATGTAGTAAAATGCTTAAAGCTTTTTGTATTTTGTTTCATTACATTCAGCCCATCGTTTGTGCCCACCCATAAATTATTTTGATTATCTTCAAAAATACAATTTACCTGGTTAGAAGAAATACTGCTTGTATTGCTTATGGAGAATACAAAGTGTTTAATCTTTTTGGTTTTTTGGTTTAAACAGTTTAAACCATTATTGGTAGTGGCAATCCATATGTTCCCTTTAGAATCTTCCATCAAATCGCTAACAAGGTGCGATGTTAAGCTATTATCCTCTGGTAAGTTAAGTGCTGTAAATTCTTTCTTCCCGGTATTGTATAGGCATAACCCCTTATCGGTGCCAATCCAAATATTATCTTCTGGATCTTTGGTTAAGGATAAAATCTGTTCGCTTATAATATTTTCCGATAAGTTTGGATCTGAACAAAAATGCAAGATTTTTTTATCTTCTTTTAATAGGAATAAACCATTATTTGTTCCAATCCAATAGTTATTCCCATGAGGCAAAAGGCTGTAAAACTCAGTTTCATTTAAATCCTGATGTTTAATTTGTGTTTCAACGCTCAAATTATGACCGTATTGTAAAATGCCTATATCTGTAAAAATCCATACAAATTTATCGTTAGCAAAAACTTTTTTTAACTCTGTTTCCTGATATTTCTGAACTATTTCGAAATGCCTGAGATCTTTATCTGTTTTAATAATTTTATTTCCGGTAATTATAAAATAGTTTGAATATGTTGTGTGTATAAATCGGACGTTATTAATATCAGTAAAATCAGGATTAATTTCTAAATTTTTAAAACTTTTAGTATTAACGTTAAAATAGAATATCTGATTTTCAGACTTATACCATATTTCAGAATAGTTATGGTTTGTATTGATATAATCTAGTTTTTTGGGGTAAGGGAATGCGCTAAAAGTGCTTGTTAAAGGGTTATAAAGTAAAATACCTTCATCGCTAATAAACCAGGTACGGTTAATATGGTCAACAAAAATATCCTGTATAACCCTAAAAGGTAACAAAGCAATGTAGTTTAGTTTATCAAATTCCGAATAAGGGTAATTGCCATATGTGAAAGCACTGTATTCTTTATTTTCAAGGTTATATTTATAAATAAAGCCATTATTGCTTCCAATCCAAATATTTGTATTATCGCATGCCAGTGCAGTAATGTTTTGTTCTAATGGCTTATTGGCAGGCCTGAAATGATCAGGTTCGAATATTTCCTTATCTCTGTTAAATAAATGCAACCCCGTAGAACCCCAGATCCCTATCCAAAAATTATGCTCAGAATCTTCTAAAAAATCGTTGTACCAGTCTCTTTTCCTGGAATAAGGGTCTAAAGCATAATGTTTCATTAGATCGTTTTCCGGATTGAGTTTATGAAAACCAACTCCTTGCCAAAGCCCAATCCAAAGCATGTTGTTGGAGTCGAAATAAAGCTTTGATACTCGGCCTGATTTCAGCTCTTTTTGATTGGTAGTGTTAAAGTGTTTTATCGTTTGATCTTTGCGGTTTAATCGGTCAAAGCCTTTATCCTTATATCCGATCCATAAATTCCCATCCTTATCTTCGGCAATGCTGGTAACCTTGTTTGATGCTAAGGTGTTTAGGTTTTCGGGTATATGATAAAAATGCCCAAATGCATTTTTTATGTGGCTTAATTTATTTAGCCCTTTATCTGTTGCAACCCAAATATTTCCTTCTTTATCCTCATAAACCTGGTTTACATGGTCATCCGAAAGGGAATTTGTGTTATTCTCGTCATGTAAATATAAAGTTGTTGTTAAATTCTTATAATCGTATTTTATAAGGCCTTTGCCTGTTCCAAACCACAAGTTGTTTTTTTTATCTTCTATGGCAGAAAATGTGGAAGTCCCAAGTATTCTAATAAATTCATTATTTTTCTTGTTATACTGGTATATGCCATCGGTTGCTGTTATCCAAAAAACCCGTTCGGAATCTATAAAATAGCAGGCTACGTCGCGGTCGCGTTTCTTTTTTTTCTGAATATCACCCGGCTCAATATAAGTAAAAGTTTTTGTTTTAGGGTCGAATTTACATGGCCCCATATTCCTGCCTCCAACCCATATGCAGCCTTCGGTATCTTTAAATAAGCTATGGTATGTATAATAGGGTTGCGATATTTCTTCGTGTTTAAAATGCTCAAATTTGTTTGTTTCAACATTTAACTTGCTTAAGGTACCATCCAGTGTTTCAATCCATAAATAAGAGCTATCGGCAAGAATAGACCTGATGTGGTTATCTCGTAAACTGTTTTTATTTTCTTTTTTTACAAAATGCCTGAATGTTTCTGTGTTTCTGTGGAACAAGTTTAATCCCGAATGTGTTGCAATCCATAAATTGCCATAAATATCTTCGCTTATTCCACTTATAAAATTTCCTTTAAGGCTTAAGGTGTCGTTTTTGTTTTCTTGATACTGAACAAACTCATATCCATCGAATCGGTTTAATCCATTTTCGGTGCCAATCCATATATAACCAAATCGATCTTGAAATAATATTAAGCAGCGGTTATTGCTTAAGCCTTTTTCAACTGTAAAACGCTCAAATTTGGACATATAATCGGTTTGAGGGTTCTGGAGGGTTATAGCTTGGCCAATTGCCTGGGTGGCAGATAGTAATAAAAATATGATATAATAAATCCTAAACATGATCCGATTTTTTGAGCGCTTCAATGTAAATAACAAAATTTAAAAAACGAAATAAATCATATTTAAAGATGAATTGAACTTTATAATCGTAGTTTTGTTTAAATGGAAATAAAAAAATCTAAACAGAAATAACACACAAATGAGAAAGATTATATTTTTTTTGATTTTACTTTTATTTAATTTATATGAGATATTTGCTCAGGGTAATGAAAATGGGGTTTTACAGGGAAGGGTTTATAACTCGAAAAATAACGAACCTGTCCCTTTTGCAAGTGTAGTAATTTTTCAAACCACAATTGGTTCCGCTACTAATTTCGATGGGGAATTTAAATTTACAGGTATTAAGCCTGGGTTTATTAAACTCTTAGTGTCTTCGGTTGGCTTTGAAACGTATGTATCGCCCGATATTATGGTTACAAACGCTAAAGTTGTAAATATAGATATTCCTTTAATTGAAAGTAATATTGCTTTAGATGAGGTAGTAGTAAAACCATCGCCGTTTAGGAAAACGGAAGAAAGCCCGATCTCTTTGCGCCGTATTGGTTTGCAGGATATTGAGAAAAGCCCGGGCTCAAACCGTGATATTTCAAAGGTTATTCAATCTTTTCCTGGCGTGGCATCAACACCCGTTCAGCGTAACGATGTTATTGTGCGGGGTGGAGGGCCTAGCGAAAATTCGTTTTTCTTAGATGATGTAGAAATCCCCAATATTAATCATTTTGCTACGCAGGGGGCATCAGGTGGGCCGGTGGGTATAATTAATGTCGATTTCATTCGCGAGGTCAATTTTTATTCAGGAGCTTTCCCTGCCAATCGTGGTGATGCACTAAGTTCGGTGCTCGAATTTAAACAGAAAGATGGAAATACCGAAAAAACGGAAGTGCAGGGAACACTTGGTGCATCGGAGGTGGCTTTAACTCTCGATGGCCCAATAGGTGAAAAAACTACTTACATATTTTCTGCCCGCAGGTCGTATTTGCAACTTTTATTTGCAGCCCTGAAACTTCCTTTTTTGCCAACATATAACGATATTCAGTTTAAAACAAAAACTAAACTTAACGATAAAAATGAGCTAACCATAATAGGTTTAGGGGCTCTCGATCAGTTTGATTTAAATCTTGAAGCTAACGAAACAGAGGATCAAAGATATATATTAAACTATTTACCTGTAAATGAACAGTGGAGTTATACTGTTGGAGCAGTTTTTAAACATTATAAAGAAAAAAGCTACGGCACTTGGGTTATAAGCAGGAGTTTTCTGAATAATACATCCTATAAATACCAGGATAATATTGAAGTGGATTCATTAAAAACATTCGATTATTTATCTACTGAATCTGAAAATAAATTTCGTTACGAGAATACTACCCGAACTGATAATGGGTACAAAATAAATTATGGTGCCGGATTAGAATATGCTCAATATACCAATAGTACATTCCGTAAAGAGTTTATTGGCGAAAATCCTTTTATTGTAGATTACAATACGAATCTTGATTTATGGAAATGGTCTCTTTTTGGGCAGGTAAGTAAGGAATATTTTCAGAAGCGCCTTGCACTGTCGCTAGGTATAAGGTCTGATGCTAATAATTATTCATCCAGTATGTCGAACTTGCTCGAACAGGTTTCGCCGCGATTTTCGGCATCTTATAAGCTGACACCCGATTTTTCGGTTAACTTTAATACCGGACGTTATTATCAGCAACCTGCATATACAACTTTGGGTTTTAGCAATGGAACCAATCAGTTAATTAATAAAAAAAATGGCTTGAAATATATTTCAGTAGATCATTTGGTGGCTGGATTAGAATATACTCCTACAGAGGAATCGCTAATTTCATTGGAAGGGTTTTATAAATATTACCGCGATTATCCATTTTCTGTAAACGATTCCATTGCACTGGCAAATAAAGGAGCCGATTATGGTACTTTTGGCGACGAAGAAGTAATTTCCAAAGCCGAAGGGCGGTCATATGGGGCTGAATTGCTTGCCCGCCATCGAAATTTATGGGGTTTTAATGTGGTATTATCGTATACGCTGGTTCGAAGCGAATTTAAAAAGTTCGATGAATCGTTAAATTTGACTTCCGATTACATCTCAACAGCCTGGGATAATGTTCATTTGCTTAATCTTACTGCTACCCGCGAATTTAAAAATAACTGGCAAGTAGGTTTTAAATGGCGTTATGTGGGCGGTTCTCCTTATACTCCTTTTGATGCTGATAAAACAAGTTTAATTTCAGCCTGGAATGTGCGTGGCCGTGAATATCTCGATTATTCGAGGTTTAACTCCCTAAGGCTTGGTTCTTTCCATCAGTTGGATATTAGGATAGATAAACAATACTTTTACAACAAATGGTCGTTAATGCTATATCTGGATATACAGAATGTGTATAATTTTAAATCGGATGAACCTGATAAATTTATCCCTCAAACCGATGCAAGTGGTAATTTTATTGTTGACCCGGATAATCCGGATCGTTATTTAATGAAAACCATAGTTAGCGATGGAGCCGGTACAATATTACCATCTATAGGATTAATTATTCAATTTTAGTGCTTATGTATAAATATATTTTAATTACTGTATTCGTTTCAGTTTCTCTTTTTTCTTTGGCACAAAAGAAAAAAACGGAAATGTACAATCCTGAGGTTATTGAAACCAATATTAACGGGACAGGTTATGTATTAGAAATCGAATTTTATAAAGGCCCCGAAATTTATTATCCTTTAATGGCGATCTGGATAGAAGATTCAGCTGGGAATTATATTCAGGATTTATATGTGGCAGAATCAATTGCTAAAGGGGTTTTTAATTATGGAAAGATTAAAGATAACCGATGGGTTAAGGAGTCAAAACGCAGGCCTGCTGCTTTGCCGTATTGGGGGCACAAGCGAAATATTAAAGCCGAAGATGGTTTATATTTACCTACTGCAAATAGCCCTATTGCTGATGCATATACCGGGGCAACGCCTACATCCGATTTTATTTTAAAAACAAAATCGGATAAAAAATTGCCTGGTAAATTCAAAATCTTGTTTGAAATAAACCAGTCGTGGGATTGGAACCAATATTGGACAAATAACAAGTACCCCGATGATGAAGATTATAAAACATCTGCACAGCCGGCTTTGGTTTATGAAGCAGAAATAGATATGGATTCGGATAAAAAAGAATATGAAATGTACCTGATTGGCCATAGCCATTTTAAATACTCCCCATCTTTAGACAACTATTTCTCAAAGATAAGTTAGATTTT
>ERZ795048.3822-NODE-3822-length-10894-cov-4.412031_pt1 | contig 10894 bp, 5 predicted proteins | sample MGYA00375132_ERZ795048 | MGnify/ENA primary metagenome ERZ795048 (study PRJEB30177, sample SAMN05720225) | activated sludge metagenome | isolation source: Anaerobic digester | place: Hong Kong | collected 2014-12-17 ...
CTGAAAATATGAAAAACTATCTTTTCAAATCCATTTTGTTCAAATAATGTCATCGCAATCTACCTAAATGTCAAGTAAAATAATAATCTATTCAACACCATAATGACTGAATTCAGGTTTCAAATTAAAAAATATATTTTGATGTCGCGCTTCTTTGAAACCGGGAAATTTTTAAGTTATAAATAAGTTGGTAAATCCTACAAATAAAGTGGAGGACAGGGGTTCACTATTACCTGATCTTCATGCTTGACAGGTTTTCCCGGTTTCTGCTGCACTGGGAATTGATGACAGACATGTCGGGATCATCGGTTGAGATATTCACGCAGAAGGTGATCGATAAGTATCCCGAGGCACGTCCGATGGTTATCCATGACAATGGCTCCCAATTTATCAGTCATGATTTCAAGAGGATACTCTTTGAGAATAATTGCACCGACGTTCCGACCCGGATGAAACACCCTGAGACGAATGGCAAGGCTGAGCGTTTTGTCTGCCTTATCAGAAGTGAGGCGTTAAGACCAAACAGTCCGTCATATTATTGCGAAGGTGTAAAGGTCATTGAAAAATATGGTGATGAAAACAAGAACAGACGGTACCATGCCGATATTGGTTATTTAAAACCGGGAGATGTTTTTGATAACAGAGGCCCGGCAATTCTTGCCCGGTGGAAAGAGAAGTTGAAGCAAGCCAGGCAGAAAAGATTTGAAATAAATTCTGCATTGAACGGCATTTTACTGGAGGGTTTCCCCGCTTATATCAACCGGTAAAAATTGCCGTTTGAGTGAAGCGAAACACGGGACAAGCTTCATTATAAATTTCCCTGCTTAATCATCTTGTTCAAATCTGATTACAAACCAATCACAATTTTGTCGCAGGCAACTGTTCCTCTCTTAGAGCGCATTTTCTGCATTGATAGGGTGCCTTACTTATAAGGCACCCTTATTTTAATCATTAAAAATTCTATATTGGATTTACGGACCCGATCCGCTATTCAGTGAGTTAACCTGAAGTAGCTTGTAATACGAAGAACCATTATACGAATAAATAGTTATAGCGCTACCGTAGCAGTCCCAATGGTTATTAGCGTCCAAATCTCGAAGAAGAATATACTGACTGCTTCCAAGTTTCGGGAAAAAGCCATACCATGCGTCTCCGCCGGTATGATTAATGCCTGTGCCGCTTGTAGTGCTGTTAAAATAAAACCAGGAAAGTGTTATCCCCGAGTTATTCCGTATCCAGAGTGAAAAATAGTTTGACGGAAGATCAATGCTATCGCCGCCACTGTATGTCCCCGATGAAGTATAGTACGTACTACTAAATGTCGAACTATCCAGACCATCAGATTGAGCCGACCAGGAGATGCTGCTTGGCCTGGAACTGTATGTCTTATAAAAGCAGTTTATGTAGGACATATCACCATAGTATGAACTGCCGATATAAACATTCTTGAGATTCCCCTCCGTACCGTTGCATAATTCAAATGTATACGATGTGGAAGGTGTTGTAGTAGTGCTGCTTCCGCCACTTGTTGTTCCTCCATCATCATCCTCTGCAGTTTCTGAGTCTGATGAATAACATCCGGACAGCATTACTGTTGAAGCGCTGAAAAAAACAAACACAAGGAACATCATCAATATTCTTAACGTTTTCATGGCTTCCTCCATAAATCAGTTTTATGTAATAAATACTTCACAACCGATACCGCCTTATATATAAAATCCCACCGACATAGGAGTAGACACCCGTAAGCCCCGCGGTCATTTCCTCTCCCGTAGCGGGATTGATAAAAGTGCTTCCGTCCGGTGTCTCAAACTTAGTAACCTGAAGATAGCGGTATGTCACTCCACAGCTGAAAAGAATGTTATTCATCGTAAGGCCGAACTCTATAACAAAGTGATACCCCGTTGCCTCGCCTGTCATCTCTTCACTGATGAAGGGCGGGTCGCTGTAGCCTTCGCTGTAATTGTAAACATTATCTTCCGTGTCTATGGTCACGGCCGTCTTGTACGTTGCCCGTCCCACGCCGATGATGAAATAATAATTACTCTCGTAAATGGGCCGCAGGTAAATTGTCGGCACAACCGCCGCACCGTAGAGCTGCGCCGTATAGGTGACAGATGAATTATCATAATAGGACGTGACTTCCGAACGGGCCTGATTGGTCCAGTGAAAGAGAAAGTTCACGCCCACGCCGAAAATTGAAATGAAGAGGCGCGGCTCAAAGTTAACACCATAGCAGAAATTGGCGTTGTCCTCTTTTGTGCTGAATGACCGGGAGCCGTGCATGGCGTATTCTTCGAAATTTAACTGGTCTCTGGCCATCTCTCCATAGGCCTCGACTATCCCCGTCAGCTCGTTATTGAGGACAACCCCGCCCCCGCTGAAAAAGCAGAGCTGTATCTGGACATGCTGGCTTTCACCTATTGCAAAGACGTTATCCGTGGAAAAACCCGCAATACAGAGGATAACAGCCAAAAAAAGTAATGTTCTGATTTTCACAACATTTCCTCCTCTTTGACCATAATTGCTTCTTGTTCCTGATCGTAACGTCCATCCTTTCCTTACGCCGGATAACGCATTGAAAATAACGTAAAAAGACCCATTCCAGGGCAATTTATGCCTTGCAATAATATTATATATGATCAATATTAGTTGTAGTGTATATTCATGAAACTATTATGTATAAATTCATTTCCTGTCAATATCCGATGTAATGAGCAGCACATTTTGGGTAATGAATAGGACCAGTTTTGTATTCTTTCGTTTCCAATAAATATAAAAACAGGAAGGTTGGAGTTAATGTCACGAATTGAAGGATACAGTAATTTCAAAAAGCTGAATGAAACGAAACACTCACACTATTATACCGCGTACAATGATCATCGTGACATACAGTACATTGTCAGGGAGCTCAGGGACCCCGCGAACATACATCTTCGGGAGCTTCTGAAGCGGGAATATCTGCTGATCCGTGAAATTGAGACTGAAGCAATAATCTCCCCCATTGACTTTATTGACTCCGCCCGTGGCTGCTTTACCGTCTATGAGCATTTTGAAGGTGTTCCCCTTTCTCTGACAGGAAGTGCAATAAGTGACGGAACCGGAAAGTTCCTGAAATCCGCGATTTCCATTGTCCGTGCAGTTGAAGAGGTGCACCGGCATGGTATTGTTCACCTTGGGCTATCGCCGGATATGATATTCATCGAAGCATGCTCACCGGGTGAGACCGGTGAAACAGCAGCAGCGATTACCGGCTTTGAATACGCGTATCAATTACATAAAGAACCGGGCCAGTCCCATCATCCGCCGGTGTATGGCGGCAACCGGCAGCCGGTCGAATATATCTCCCCCGAACTGACCGAGAAAATTGACAGAGTTCCAGACAGCCGGTCAGACCTTTACTCCCTTGGAATAATCCTCTACGAACTCCTGACCGGCATCCCGCCATATCGACCGAAGGATGATCTGGACATGCTCCACTGGCATGTGGCACAGGTCCCCCGGCATCCAGGAGAGATCAACGGGGCCATTCCCACCGTCATATCGGATATTGTGATGAAACTGCTGGAGAAGGACCCGGACGCCAGGTACCAGAGCGCATATTCGCTGCTCCTTGACCTGGAACGATGTCTTGAATCATTCCAGTCCACCGGCGAGGTTATGCAGATAGAGATAGGCGGTGACAGCGAAGACCATGTGCCGGTATTCAGCGATTTTCTGTACGGTCGGGATGAGGAGACGCGGGAACTGCGGAACATCTTCGAATCAGTGCGTTCCGGGTTGTCATGCGCCACTTTCGTGTCCGGATATTCCGGAGTGGGGAAGACCGCCCTCGTTGCGGGTTTTCGCCGGGATGCCGTTGAATCCGGAGCGCTTTTTCTTTCTGGGAAGTTCGACCAGTACCGCGGAGACAGGCCCTACAGCGCCATGATAGAGGCCATGGGAGAACAGGTGAGGCGGCTGCTTCTTCTGGAAGCGGGAGAGCTTGACCGGTGGCGGAAGCGGATAAATGGCGCACTTCGTCCCAACACGCGCCTGGTGGTCGATGTGATTCCTGAACTGGAGTTCATTACGGGTCCTGCAGACGATGTGCCCGAAGTCGAGCCTTCCAACGCGGAGAACCGGTTCATCAGGGTCTTTACACAGTTTATCTACATCTTCGCCAGCCGTGAGTGTCCACTGGTGTTATTCCTGGATGACCTGCAATGGGCTGACCGGGGCAGCATCAGACTCCTGCAGCAGCTCATCCTAGACGGGATGCAGTATGTCTACGTGCTTGGTGCATTCCGGAGTAATGAGGTGGATGACGACCATCCCCTCAGTGGCGCCCTTATGGAGATTGGCAATACGGCAACGCTGGTGCACCGCATGGAGGTGCAGCCCCTTGGGATGCAGGACGTGACGAGCTGCCTGGCGCATTACCTCGAGGTGGACGAGCGCGAGGCCCTGCCGTTGTCACGCCTGGTACACAGAAAGACGATTGGTAATCCCTACTTCTTTCGCCAGTTTGTCCGGACCCTTTCCGGTGAGGGACTCATATCCACAGATGGGATTGGCAGGGTGATGATTGACTATCAGGGGATAGAGCAATTGCCCGCCACGGAGAACGTGGTGCAGCTTCTCTCGAGACGGATAAAGCTTCTTCCGGAACGGAAGCGCCGGATTCTCCATGCTGCCTCATGCCTTGGGATGCGTTTTGATCCCTCGCTGCTCTGTGAGATCGTTGAATATGACCGTGAGACCGTTTCTTTGCTCCTGGAGCGGCTGTGCGAAAGGGACTATTTTTACCGCAATGACGACGGGAGTGTATCGTTCGCCCATGACAGCATCCAGGAATCTGCGGCATCATCCCTTGATTCGGGGAAGAAAAGCGGTTATCACAGGATGATAGGCGGCCTTCTTCGTGAGCGGTATCACGAGCATCTTGAGGAGCATATTTTTGAGATAGCCGATCACTGTAACATGGCCGCCGGGACAGATAACACCGATGAAGAGAAAAAGGAGCTCTATGTGCTGAATATGCGGGCGGCTGAACGTGCCCGTGAGACTGCAGCCTTCCAGGCCGCCGTTGACTACCTTAAACAGGCGATGGAACTGCTTCACGGTTTTGTAGAGCCCTGCGAAACGGATGCATGGTTTGATGTGTATTACGGCCTTGCGGAGTGCCTCTGTGTCACGGGGCAACCTGAAAGAGCGGAGAAAATCATTAACGAGGCACTTCGCATCTTCACTTCGGGAATATGGAAAGCGCAGTTTCTGAAAATCATGGTCACTATTACCATGATGAAAACCGATTATCCCGGAGCAATAGATTACGGGGTTAGAGCACTCGCAGAACTGAATTTCACCATTGATCTTAATGAAGTTGAAAAATCATTTTTTCACGAAAAGTCCATTATTGATTCAATTATCAGTGAACGTGGCATTAATTCACTAATTGATAATCCTGTTGATTATGATACAAGCATTTCACTTGCCGTCGATATTATGGCGAGGACTTCAAATCCTGCATATTTTTACGATCCCATGATGGGTACCTATTTCGGACTGAAAATACTGATAGTCACAACACAATATGGCTATTCCAATGATTCCCTTATCGGATTTACCGCATATGGGGCTTTCATCAACCAACTTTTCGGAGAGTTCAGCACGGGAATAACATTCGGCAGGCTTGCCATGACTGCATGTAAACGGTATAATGCACATTCTCAGAAATGTATGGTGTATAACCAGTACATAAATCACATCATGCCATGGGAAAAACACCTCAGGGAAACAATTCCCCTGAACATGGAGGGGCTACAGGCAGGACTGGACACAGGCGATTATACATTTGCCGGACACATAATCACACATCAGTGCAATCACGATTACTTTTTGGGAGTTAATCTGACTGTGCTTAAAGATGAAATACCCAAAAGGAGTGTCATATTAGAGCAAACAAAGAACAGGTTCGGCCTGAACCTGCTCAATGCGCTGCAGCATGTTATCAACAATTTACTGAATAAAGAAAATACGGCTCTTTTCGATGATCCGGGAGATGATGAAATTCGTTACCACAATGAACTCATTGCAACAAAAAACTTTTTCTGCGTATCCGTCAACTACGTGTTTCGGTCCATCGCTCTCTATACGTATGGTTACTTCAACGAATCGTCCCGGTTTTTCGAAGAGAGCATTTCCAACGGGCAGCACGCAATTACCAGTTTTATTTTTGCCGAATTGGTTTTTTATCGCACACTCACACTTCTGGCCCTTCAAAACGGCATGAGCGGTAAAGTCCGAAAGATGCATGAAGATACGATCGATGAAAACCGGGAGAAACTGAAGTCCTGGGCGAACCTCTGCCCGGAAAATTTTCTCTGCCGCCACCTTCTCGTGGAGGCAGAAAGGGCCCGAGTAAACAGCGATACGGTCAATGCTATGGAGCTCTACGACCGCGCTATCGCCGAAGCGCGTGAACAGGAATATATTCAGATCGAAATGATTGCATGCGAGCGTGCAGGAGAGTTCTGGAACGCCATGAACAAGCATGACTTTGCATCTATCTACCTGAAACGTGCCCATGCATGCTGCCTTCAGTGGGGCGCCATCCGGAAACTCCGCATTCTCGAAGAGGCCTACCCGGAACTCTTCGGGGAGGAGGCGGAACTCCGTGACCTCTCCCCGGCAGATGTGCTTGCCATACTCAAGGCGTTTAACGTGCTTTCAGGGACACGGAATATCGACCAGCTCCTTGACGCTCTCACCGGCATTGCCCTCCAGCATTCAGGGGCGCAGCGTTTTGTTCTTCTCATGGAGCGTAACGGGTGTCTCTTTATCGAGTCCGCAGGGTCAGCCGCTGCGAAAAGCGATATCGTCATGCCGGGAGTACCACTGGAGGACGCCTCCATGGATGGAGAAACCGGGCTTCCAGTTGAACTGATCCGCTATGTCTGGCGAACCGGCGAGGAGGTGGTGCTCGACAACGCCGCGAGTGAGGGAATGTTTGCCGAATGTCCTTATATCGAACAAAACGAGGTACTGTCGGTGATGTGCGTGAAACACGACCTTGAGATGGGACCGGTAGTCTGGTACATGGAGAACAATCTCATGCATGGCGCCTTTTCCGGGGTCAGGCTCAGAGTACTTGAGCTGCTGTCGACCCAGGCGTCTATCTGCATTGAGAACGCCCTGCTTCATTCCGAAAAGGAGAAGGCAATCCGGGAAGTGGGCTACTCGTTCCGGGATGGCGACCGGTACCGCATCATACCCTTCGAGGAAATCACGTACTTGTGGGCCCACGGACGGCATACTATCATACACACCGATGAAAGTACCTATGATATCCCGAAACTCCTGAAGAACATCGAAGAGGAACTCCCTTCTGACCGCTTCATACGCATTCACCGGCAGACAGTGGTCAATATATCGCTGATCAAGAGCCTGAAACGCGGAGAAAACGGCAGGACAATGGTGTTTCTCAGCGACGAGGAAGACTCGGTCCTCAATGTCGGGAACAGCTATCTTTCCGCCCTCAGGGAGCGGCTGGGGATACAGTAATATGCACTGATGCCGTCTGCTGTATAAAATCGCCGATCATTGATAAGTCCTGTAAACTCCAACGGATGCTGTGAACGCCATTACTATCCTTCTAAATTCCCCGTAATTAAAATAAAATCCGCCACAACCTGTTGTTCCCATTCATTACACTATATGACCCGTTCATTACACAGGCTATTGCCATAATCATGAAATATGTATATGTATAATTTATATACTCCAATCCGTGGTGGGCTGAAAACCATATATACATTCTCCGGGTGTTATTTCGCACATTGTGCTCCGTCTGCGGGTAATTTTTTAATGATATTTTTAATCTATGATATGAGTATCACGCCTTTTCATGATACGGGAGGCTGAAGTGAAAAGACAACTGCTTATAGTATTCTCATTCCTTTTCATCCTTTCCTGTGGAGGAGGCGGTGGTGGTGGAGATACTACTCCGGATACAACCGCACCGGCCATTGTAATATCATCTCAGGCAGGAAGCACTACTGCGAACTACCCCATACCGGTCACATTTACATTCAGCGAAAATGTGTCCGGCTTTACCAGTGCTGATATCACGGTTGCAAATGCGGCAGTTAACGATTTTACATCAATTAGTGGAACAACGTACAGGGCAAACCTCTATCCATCAAGCGACCCCGCAACCGTAACAGTAAATGTCGCGTCAGACTCGGCACAGGACAACGCCGGCAATAACAATTCCGCGGCAGATGAGTTTTCGGTAACATACAATGGAGAAGATCTGACTCTGACGATTACATCGACGGAAACCAGTCCGACTAATAATTCATCAATACCGGTAACAATAACATTCAGTGAAGCTGTAACGGGTTTTACCGCCGATAACATCTCCGTATCAAACGGAACAAAGGGGACACTCAATACAACTGATAACACTGTATTCACGCTTACTGTAACTCCGACGGGAGATGCAACGGTAACTGTTGATGTCAACGCGAACGTCGCTACTGATACATTGACCGGCTTTAAGAACAATACCGCAGCTCCTCAATTCAGTATTGTGTCTGACCGATCTGCTCCTGGCGTAAATGATGTTATTGTTTCCGGGACACCTTCAAACGGCTATACAACAAATACATCCGTTACGCTTGATATTGATGAGACCGGCTTATCCCAGTACAGGTACAAACTTGACGGGGCAGGCAGCTGGACATCGGCTATTGATATTGCTGCAGATATCAATGTATCGGGGAACGGACTGCATAATCTTCAGATAATAGTCCGGGACGAAGCAGGTAACTGGCAGGATGAAGAGTCCCCGAAGCGTGTTTCGTTCATGATAGGAACCCCCGACGGTACTGAAAGTAATCCCTATCTCGTGAGGACGCTGACAGATCTCCAGAATGTCAGGAACAATCTTACGGCACATTACGTTCTGCTGAATGACATTGACGCTTCTGCGACTTCATCATGGGACGATGGTGACGGTGGTGATGCCGAAGGATTTGTGCCCATTGGGGATAACACAACTCCTTTCAGCGGTGTATTTGACGGGAATAACTATGCGGTAAGCGGTCTCTACATCAACAGGGGATCTGCTGATTACCAGGGACTCTTTGGTAAAGTGGATAGCAGTGTTTTGATAACAAAAGTTAAAGTTCTTAATGTAGATATAGATATAACCGGTCATAGATATACAGGTGGTCTTGTAGGTTACAATGATGGAGGAACTATTACATACTGCTCAACAACTGGTACTGTTAAGACCGATAACTATTTTGCAGGAGGTTTAGCAGGTTATCTGGCTAATAGTGGAAATGTTGAAAACTGTTATTCCAGTGTCTCTATAACTGGATATTGTGGTATTGGCGGATTGATTGGCCGGGCGGATTCAAGTACCATAATCAAATCTTATGCAACAGGTATTGTAACTATTACAACCAGTGAGCCTGGTGGTGGTTTGATTGGATGGACTGTTTCCAGTTCTGTATCACAATGCTATGCAACTGGCAATGTATCTTCTACAAATTCAATTAATTCAGTATGTTGTGTTGGAGGATTAATCGGGAATGGATATTATAGCAATATAGATGATTGTTATGCAAGAGGCAATGCTACAGGTAAACAGCATGTAGGTGGTTTGTTGGGATATTTGAATGGTTCTACTGTAAGCAATTGTTTTTCCACAGGTATAATAACCAACACAGGTACAGGCCTTTACACAGGAGGTTTTATTGGTAGAGTAATATCTGGTTATACATTGACAGGCAATTACTGGGATACCACAACCTCACTTTATACAGATGGAGTTGGTGATATAGATCCTGATCCATCAGGTATAACCGGTTATCCCACTGAAGTCTCCGGTGACGACAATGACATGACTGATCAGGGCGTCTATTCCGGCTGGGATTTTACAAACATATGGGCCATTGATTCTACCGGAGTCATAAATGGCGGTTATCCCTACCTGAGGAACAATCCTCCAGAATAATATTGTTTTGAAAATGAAGGGTTAAAGAAGAATACCGGACAGAAATCCCTCCCGATGGCAGCAGCCATCAGGAGGGGGTTATTCCACAGAAAAAGTCCCTTCATGGCAGAGAGTTGTTACAGCTATCGGGAAAACCATACTATTGTATATTCTTTAACACAGCACAGAAGTTGCTGTTACTCTGAAAAATTCGTGTCATAAGTAATACTGAAACTGTAAGACTTCATTTCGAGTGATTCATGAAAAGCATCATTATAGAAGTTCGTATGGCTGTTAATTATCCCCGAGACACTAATGCTGTAGGATAACGGACCTGCCCCAAGATAGGTAATGTTCAAACCCGCACCAAGGTAACCTTCCTCACCTATCTCTCCTGTTGCACTGTTCCCGATATAAAAATCCGCATTGGGACCCGAAGGATTATCTCCTGTAACGGTTACTGTTCCTTCCGGAGTGTTTAATAGCTGATGTATGGTAATATAAGGTGTTATCTTCAAAAAGCTGAACAGCGTGCGGGAAATCGCAAGAGAAACATAGATACCGTATGAAATACCATCCGCTTCCATCTCCATGTAGGGATTCCCGGTTTCTCCGGGGAGTGGTGATATTGTTAGATCGGACCGATATTTCAGTATTGAGCCGCCGACAAATATCGGGAATGACCATTCAGGACCGTTGAAGAAGTCATACCCGAGACCAAGAATTCCAACATGTGCCTGACTTGGGCCGTCAAATACATATCGGTCATCGGGTGGTGAGTAACCGCCGCCGGAAAGCTGAGTGGGTGAATTGTAAATAACCTTGCCCTTCATGAAAACCCCGGTATAGATGCCGAAAATCATCCAATCGTCAGAGAGGGCGTAATTATATCGAAGTGATACTGAC
>ERZ795048.3823-NODE-3823-length-10894-cov-3.868438_pt1 | contig 10894 bp, 10 predicted proteins | sample MGYA00375132_ERZ795048 | MGnify/ENA primary metagenome ERZ795048 (study PRJEB30177, sample SAMN05720225) | activated sludge metagenome | isolation source: Anaerobic digester | place: Hong Kong | collected 2014-12-17 ...
TGAGCCGGGGGTATTGAAGAGCTGACAAACGTGGGGGCTTCAGCCCAAAAGACGGTAAAAGTTTATTTGCATCCCGGCAATAGTAAAAATTCGGCAAGCCCGGAAATTCCCCTGATCAGGCCTCTTCCGGATTTTCGGCTAAAGCCGGTTGGTTCGGGCATCAGCTTTTTCCCGGGGCTGAAGCCCGGAGTAAATAAAACTGATTTAACTTGCTAATCATCAGAATTCTGACGCCTGAATACGGACTTCGGCTTAATCAACGCAAGCATAGGTTATCTGTATTCCGCAGTTTCTGATGATGCTCAATTCCGGTTTATTACCCCCGGCTTGAGCCGGGGGTATTGAAGAGCTGACAAACGTGGGGGCTTCAGCCCAAAAGACGGCAAAAGATTATTTGCATCCCGGCATTAATTAAATCCGGCAAGTCCGGAAACTCTCCTGTTCAGACTTCTCCCGGCTTTCCGGCTAAAGCCGGTTGGTTCGGGGGGCTGCATTTTTCCCGGGCTGAAGCCCGGCGTAAAGCAAACAGAATCTTCTGACGATTTATTTGAAATCTGACGTCTGAATCCGGACTTTGGGAAAACCAACATAAGCCGAAGAAGTTTGAATTATTCACTAAAGGAACTTTGTATTTTTTCATTTTCAAACACATCAAATAACGAATATCCATGAGGTCGGTCTTCTTGATAAATTCAGGGGTCCGGATGACCATTGTATTCCCGGTTTTTAGGGTTAGTTTTGCGTAGTCTGAAATTACTAAAATTGTTATTGTTTGTTGAACATTTAAATCAAAGTACATGAAAAATTCGTTGGCTATTGCCCTGCTGGCCCTTATATTCGCAGCTTGTAAACAAGGATCAATAAAAAACGACGATATGACAGATCAATCGGCTCAAAACGGCAGCAATGCTGCTATTAACGATACCACACCGAAAGTTACCGGTATAGGCGGTATTTTCTTTTTTTCTGAGAATGTTGAGGAGACCAAGGTGTGGTATGCGGAAAACCTGGGGCTTGAAGTGAATGAGTGGGGCTCGAGTTTCGAATTTCGCAATGCCAACCGGCCGGAAGAAATCAACTATCTGCAGTGGAGTCCCTTTAAGCAGGGGAGCAGTTATTTTGAGCCCTCCAAAAAAGAGTTTATGGTTAATTACCGGGTGCAGAACATCGAAGGGCTGGTGGAAAAGCTCCGGCAAAACGGCGTCACCATTCTCGATACCATAGAAACCTATGATTACGGTAAATTTGTCCATATCATGGATGCCGACGGTAACAAGCTGGAGTTGTGGGAGCCGGTCGACAGCGTTTTTACCGCCATGGGCCTGAAAACCACCAAATAGCGCCGGCCCGGGCAGGCCGGTGCCTGAACAATTGGTAAACGCGTTGGTTTTATTTACCTGCGCATGATATTGCCTTTCAAATAATTCAATTATGGAATACAACGAACGATGGGCGGAAGAACTTTCGTTGCTGTCATCCGTCATTGCAAAAGCCCCGCTCGAAAAAGCAATCAAATGGGGGTCAGAAGTATACACATACAATGGAAAGAATGTTGTCAGCTATGGCGGTTTCAGGAACTTTTTTGCACTTTGGTTTTACAATGGCGTATTCCTTCAGGATAAGTACGGGGTGCTGATTGCCGCATCAGAGGGAAAAACCAGATCGTTGCGTCAGTGGCGTTTCACCTCCCTGGCAGAAGTGGATGAAAAAAGCATTCTTGAATACATAACCGAAGCTATTGAAGTTGAAAAGAAAGGCCTGAAAATAAAGCCTGAGAAGTTTCAGGCGATGGCACCGTCGCCGTTGCTTGCCGGTGCCCTCAAAGCCGATGGAAATCTGCAGGCTGCATTCAGTAAGTTAAGCCCGGGAAAGCAGAAGGAATATATACTCTATCTGGATGAACCAAAGCAGGAAAACACCAAAGTCAGCCGGCTGGAGAAAATAATCCCGATGATTCTTCAGGGAGTGGGTTTACACGATAAATACAAAAAGTAGCGACAGATGAAACCCCTTGCCTTTCAAATTGTTATTAACCTTGTTGCACAACTGATTTCCGGAATATGAACAAGACGATATATCCCTGCCTCTGGTTTGACAACAATGCGAGGGAAGCCGCTGGTTATTACAAGGATGTTTTTGAGGATGTGAACATCCTCTCAGAAAACCAGCTGGTGCTGATGTTTGAGATTTATGGAGTGAAATTTATGGGCCTGAACGGCGGAGAGATGTTCCGGCCCAATCCTGCCGTATCTTATTTCGTTTATTGCGGTGGCGATGATGCGAAGATTGAGCGTCTTTATGCCAGTCTCAGTAAGGACGGACGGGTGATGATGCCCCTGGAAAAATATGATTGGAGCGCGAAATATGCCTGGGTGGAGGACAGGTTTGGCATCAGCTGGCAACTGGATATAGATGCGATCAACAATCCTCAGAAGATCGTTCCGGCCCTGCTTTTTGCCAATGATAAAAGGGCAATGGTGGGAGAGGCATTGAGTTATTATACTTCTATATTTGATGACAGCAGGCACATTATAAGTTTCCCGATTCCTTCCGGGAGCAGTATGCCTGATGGTGCCCTGATGTTTACCCAATTCAGGCTGAAAGATTTAATTTTTAACGCTTTAAGCGGAGGTGAGCCGGTACATGAATTTGATTTCTGCGAAGGCAATTCCTTTGTAATTGAATGCGAAACCCAGAAGGAAATTGACCACTACTGGAGCCGGTTTGCTGAAGAAGGGATGGAGAGCATGTGTGGCTGGGTCAGGGATAAATACGGTGTATGGTGGCAGGTAATTCCATCCATGCTTGAATCCCTGATCGTGAACTCAGGAAAAGGTCAGCAGGTAGGGCAGGCCTTGCGCCAAATGAAAAAGATTGAACTGGACGTACTTATAAATGCAGCACAATAAAAAAACATCAACATGAAAAACCTGAAAATTGAAATCAAGTGGGCCGTTATTTTTTCGCTGATGTCACTGCTCTGGATGATTCTGGAAAAAGTCACCGGACTTCATGGCAGGTATATCGATTATCATATTTATCTCACAAACCTTTTTGCCATTCCTGCTATCATTGTGATGGTGCTGGCGCTGAAGGATAAAAAGAAGAACTTCTACGACGGTCGTATTACCTACCTCCAGGGGCTGGTTTCGGGTATTATTATATCGGTGATGATTGCCCTGATCAGTCCGCTCACGCAATGGATCACCACCTATGTAATCACACCTGAGTATTTCCCGAATGTCATCAAGCGATCGGTGGAACTGGGCTATTACAACACCATTGCCGAAGCTGAAGCAAATTTCAATTACCTGAATTATGTAAAACAGGGAGCTATCGGAGGGTTGATCATGGGGACCGTAACCACCGCAATCGCGATGATTTTTATTTATACACGGAACAGAAAAAGTTCGTGATGGGTATGGTCTGAACAGCCTATGCCGTAATCCGGCGTTCTGCTTCCGGAAGAGGTTGATAAAACGGGTTAGAAATCTCTGGATAAAAGAATTAAAGGGAAAGCCGGACAAATGTCCGGTTTTAAGACATATTGATCGCAAATCCGGACACTACTACTTTGTTAATATTTTTATTCCGCACATATTCAGCGGTTTAATATGGCATGGTTTTTATAATACCTGAGCAGTAATTCTTATACAATTATCTGAAACGCTCGGGCAATGCAGCATTTCTTCAGGCATACATTCAGGCTCTATATCCGGAATCCTTTTTATACCATTATCAACGTAACAGGTCTTGCGATGGGCCTTGCAGCAGGAATTGCCATACTGGCCTACATATACGGCGAGCTGAGTTTCGACAGGTTTCACACTAAACGGCATGATATTTACCGGGTAAATATGACAGCTGTCAGTCCTGACGGGTCATTCGGTTCCTGCACCATCCCTGCGGCCGTTGGTCCATCGCTTCAGGAACAGTTTCCCGGGATAGTATCGGTTACGCGGACAACTCAAGCGCAAGAATCTTTTTTCGAAGCCGGAGGGAAAATCACTGAAATTTCAAAAGTTTGCTATGCCGATTCCGGATTTTTCAGGGACTTTTCATTTGTGCTGGAGGAAGGCGATATTAACACAGCGCTTTCCGGAATATTCAGTATCGTGCTTACCCGTTCTTCAGCCCGCAAGCTTTTCGGCGATGAACCTGCCATTGGAAAAGTGTTGAAGATGAACAACAGGGATCAGTTTACGGTGACCGGAATAGCCGGAGACCCGCCATATAACTCCTCCCTGCAGTTTGATGCCCTGATTTCATTTTCAACATTGTATCAGGATAAATCATTGTTCATGGATTGGAACGGGGGAAACCAGTACATCACTTTTATCAGGACGCAGCCCGGCTTCAGCATCGCAAGCCTTGAATCGGCCCTGCCCGCATTCCTTGATGAGAAGATCAACAGAAGTATCAGGGAATCAGGTTGGCAGTATAAGCTTGGTTTTGAGCCGCTCAGCAACATTCATCTGCATTCGCTTGTAAACGATGGAAGCGGTGGAAACCTCAGTAATATCAGGATATTTTCAGGCATCGCCCTGCTGATCCTGCTGATTGCCTGTTTTAATTTTACCAGCCTGGCGACTGCCCGGGCCATGATCCGGAACAGGGAAACGGGCATCCGCAAAGTGGCCGGAGCGTCACGGCGCATGCTGATCAGGCAGTTTATAGCCGAAGCGCTGGTGCTGAGTTTTGCAGCTTTGCTGCTCGCGCTTTTTATCATCGAACTGATACGTCCCTGGTATTCGGCCGTTACAGGAAATCCCCTCGCGCTTTATGCGGCCGGCGGAATGCCGCTGATGCTTGGGATAATCCTGCTGGTGGTGTTCGCCGGAGTGCTTGCAGGCGCTTATCCCGCCTTTTATCTTGCATCCTTTATGCCGGTGGATGTGCTCAAGGGAGGATCCGGTTCGGTAAAAGTCAGGGCAATGCTGCCCAAAGTGCTGGTTGTGATTCAGTTTGCCATATCGGCCGGATTGGTGGCTTCCCTCTTGCTGATGTTCGGTCAGATTCGCTATATCAGCAGTTTCGACAAGGGATATCGCTCCGACAACCTGCTTGTTGTGCGCGTTTCAGATGAAAATGATAAAAACATGCCTGCATTTGCGGGCAATTCGCTGGGCGGACTGCCGTTTGTCGAAAGCTGGACGGCGGTATCAAGTCCACCGGGCGCAGGGGTTCCAGCCAACGGATATCTGCCTGAGGGCAGGGACGAAGTGGTCATGATCAATGTGCTGGGCGTCGATTCAGCCTTTCTGAAAACAATGGGGATCAGGCTGATCGCCGGAAGGAACCTGACTTCCGGCAACGACAGCATTTCCTTTCTGGTAAATGAAAGCTACGCGCAGCGCTATGGAGTTACCCCGGGCAGCATACACCATATCAGGCGAAGTGCCAAACACCCTGTTATCGGGGTAGTGCAGGATTTTAACTTTCACCCTGTCTATACCGGGGTAGAGCCACTGATCTTTACTACCCGCCCGGAGGAAGGTTTCAACGCCTTGCTGATCAGGGTAAATACCAATCTTCAAAGCGCCAGGGCAGGCCTTGAAAATGAATGGCAAAAGCACTTCCCGGGAGAACCTTTCGTTTGCTACCCGCTTGATACATACATAGCCGGCACTTATCAGCATATCAACCGCTTCGCGCAATTGTTCTCCGGTTTCACCATTCTGGCCATTGTTGTGGCCTGTATGGGACTGCTGGGCCTTTCGGCTGTAATCCTGCAGCAACGGCGCAGGCAGTTCGGCATCAGGCGGATTCTGGGCGCATCACCCTTCAGCCTGACCCTCAGGGAAACAGCGGGTTTCTCGCTGCTGGTAATGATAGGAAATTTGCTGGCCGTTGTTCCGGTGTGGTTGTTTATGTCAGAGTGGCTTGCTGATTTTGCCTATCACATCAATATCACCACCGCAACTTTTCTCCTTACAGCTGCGATCACCCTGCTGGTGGCTTTTCTCACCATCGCCTGGCAGTCCTGGTCGGCTTCGAAACTGAATCCGGTGGAAGTGATCAAATACGAATGATGGAAAAACATGTGTGACGCATTGTCTGATGCAGGAACAGGGATGAAACTTGGTTTGGCTAATGCAAAACAGGCTTCAGATCAGCACATGCCCTGCTCAGAGAACATGCGGAGCAAACCCTTGTGTACCGGATATCCCGGGGAATAATTCAGCAGCCGGCGGGCCTTGCTGATGTCGGCATAGGTGATTTCCACATCGCCGGCCTGCATGGGCTTCCATTCGATGACAGCCTTCCTGCCCAATGTTTCCTCTATACCCCGCACCAGGTCGATCAGCGAAATGGTGTCGCTGTTGCCCAGGTTAAAGATCTCGTATCCCTTCAGATTGTTGGCGCAGGCAATGATGCCGGCAGTAATATCGCTGATGAAGGTGTAATCCCTTCGGGTGGTCCCATCGCCGAAGAGCGTGATGGGCGTGCCTTCACTGATCTTACGCCCGAACTGCTGTATGGCCATTTCGGGCCGTTGCCCGGGTCCGTAGACCGTGAAGAACCTCAGACAGTAGATATTGAAGTTATAAAGATGATGGTAAGTGTAGCAAAGCAATTCGCCGGCTTTTTTGGTGGCGGCATAAGGCGAAATGGGGTTGTCAACCGGGTCGGTTTCGCTGAAGGGCACTTTCCTGTTATTTCCGTAAACCGATGAGGAGGAGGCAAAGAGCATGTCTTTGATGCCTGCCGCCCGCATGGCTTCGAGCAATACCAGCGTGCCGGTGACATTCACATCGTAATATAGTTCAGGCTGTTCAATGGAAGGCCGCACCCCGGCCCGGGCAGCGAGGTGAATCACCAGATCCGGTTTCTCTGCACTGAAAATTTTATCGAGCGTTTCGCGATGTCTGATGTCGCCTTCGTGAAGTTTAAAAGAGTTATATCCGGCAAGACCGCCCACCGCTTTACGCTTGATCGCTGGATCGTAAAACGTATCGAAATTGTCAAGGCCTGATACTTTGTATCCCTGCTCCAGCATGGTGCGGGCAAGACTTGAGCCGATAAATCCGGCGACACCGGTGATAAAAACATGTTTCATTTTCTAAACTTTTGCTTCAGGTTCTTTTATGTCTGCACCGCATTCAAGCTTTATATCCAGTGCCTTTTCGTTCAGGGAGTAGTAAATCCCGCTAAGCGAAACCACCGCGGTAATCACGTAAAACAGCAGACTGAGTGCGATGGATAAATGAATGTCGAGATGCATGATTTCAGCCCCGAAAAGAAAAGTGATCTCGCGCGATCCGATGCCGCCTATGGTGATGGGTAGTGTAGCTACGATAGAGGATATGAGAAAAAGAAAAAGATAAGCCAGTATCTGTTCCTGGTGGTGGTTGGCCAGCAGGATCAGCCAGGCGGAGAGCAGCTGGGCAAGCTGAACACCCGCTGAATAGAGGTTTGTCAGGTGTATACTTTTTCTGAAATCCTTGAAAAACCAATGAATGGAAAGATAATAAACTGCAATGGATACAGGGATTGCTGTCACTGCCAGATATTTATACAGTAAAGGTAAGGCTGTAAACGGAACCATCAGCATAGCCAGTACGAACAGCGCAAGCACCCCGTTCACCCTGTCGAGCAAAACCGCCCAGAACAGCTTTTTTGCCCCTGTCCCGAACTTTTTATTGAGCAGGTAAATTTTATAACCGTCACCGCCAATGCCGCCGGGCAGGAAAAGGTTGTAATACATCCCGAGCAGGTATAGCCTCAGGTTGCTTTGTTCGGTGAGCCCGGCTCCGGTATTCCTGAAAAAGATGTTCAGGCGGTAAGATGAAAGCACTTTGGAGACTGCAAACAACAGGGTAGCGGCCAGCAGCCATCCATAATGCACATGTCTGAAAATCAGCGCAACTTCCCTGACGTCAATTTTGGTATACACATACCAGAGTGCGGCGACGGAAAGCGCGATTTTCAGGAATGCTTTAAGCGGTCGGGACATCTCAGGCTTCGAATGTGTGTACTTTGCGGATTTTATAAGGGCGTTTCTGCTGTGACTCGTAATAAGTTCGCATCAACAGCTCTGCCATAATTCCGATGGTAATTAACTGAATGCCCGCGATCAGCATCAATATACCCAGTAAGAGCATTGGCTTTCCCCAGATATCGTGACCCATAATCTTCTCAATAAGGAACCATCCGTTGATCAGTGAGCCCGCTATCAGAAATACCAGGCCGATCCCTCCGAAAAGATGCATGGGCTTACCCATATACTTTTTGAAAAATACCATCAGCATCAGATCGCTGACGACTTTAAACGTCCGGTTGATGCCATATTTCGATTTGCCGAACTCCCGTGCATGGTGCTTTACGTCCACCTGGGTGATGGTCGCGCCTTCGAGGCTTGCCAGCACGGGAATAAAGCGGTGCAGTTCCCCGTAAAGACCGATGTTTTTGGCCAGATCGCTTTTAAACACTTTCAGGGTGCAGCCGTAATCTTTTATGTAAACCCCGGTACTTTTACGGATAATGGCATTGGCAATTTTACTGGGGATTTTCCTCAGAAACATCCCGTCCTGCCTGTTTTTCCTGACACCGGCCACCAGGTCCCAGTGTTCATCCTCAGCCAGTTTCAACATCATGGGAATATCGCTGGGGTCATTCTGCAGGTCGCCGTCCATGGTAACAAGGTATTCTCCCTGTGCTTGTTCAATGCCTGCATAGAGGGCCGCGCTCTGTCCGAAGTTTTTTCTGAATTCCACCAGCACAACCCGGGGGTCATTCAGGGCAATGATTTCCTGCCGGGTGCGGTCGGTGGAGCCGTCATCCACATAGATAATCTCGTATTCCATGCCGGTAATGGATTCGTTGATCCATTTGTTCAGCGGCCTGATATTGGGTTCCTCGTTGTAAACGCAGATGATTATGGATAACTTCGGATTGTTCATAGGGATTTCTTTAACAGGAAAAGCCTGGTTTCGCTTAGCTTGATGGTAAAGGTATGGATGATTTCGTAACCTTCGAGCCGGTCTGCAAAAGTAGCCAGATTTTTTTCATCCGCGATGTAACAGGTGCCGGAATCGCTGATTTCCCATGTTCTCCTGATAATCTGCCGGCTTTCTCGGGCAATGTAAAACGAAGCATCGTGGTTGAAGGGAGTGTCTCCAAGCACATAGGTATTACACTGCTTAATAAGCTGACCTGCCGTGATTTCACCCTGCCGGTAACCCGCATCCGGATAGGAGTTATAGCGCGCCTGAAGGTTAAACATGCTGAAAGCTATGCGCACCGTCAACATAACAATTATCAGCAACAGCATTCGAAGCGGAACATGCTTTCGCATCAACCAAACCGCTGAACCGGCAATGATAAAGAGCAAAGGAATGATCAACCACACACCCCGCAGTTGATTTGTTTCGTCCCAAAACAGGTAATAAAGCAGGGAAGCTGTCCCAAGCAATCCCAGCACGCCGAAAACCACATCGGTGATCTTTTGAAGATTGTTCCTTATTTCTGCAGATAAAGACCAGGCCTTTACCAGTATCACAAAGAGCAGGGGGAAAAGCATAAACAGGTAGCGCGGTCGCATATCTGCCGAGATCCAGTAAATAATGATATTGCTACTGAATATCAGCAGGTTGAACATAATGAACTTGTCGGTAAACAGGGCAACCCGGATTTTTTTACTCAACAGCAATAAAAGCAGTATAGTCCACGGGGCGAATTCATAGATCATTTCAAACGGAAAAGTCACCAGGTGGAGCAGCCAGCTGAGGAAGGTGCCCTTTTTGTCGGAAAGCCTGTTCGACTGGTCGAACAGCGTGGAAAACACATCGTCAAGGGTGTTGGACTGGAGGTAAGTATAGTAATAGGTACCTGTGATCAGCGCGAAGGTCAGGATGCCGGCCAGGTGCTGCCAGGAGAAAAGCTTACGGAATTGCTTGTCGTAGCTGAGCCATGCCAGCAGGCTGATGCCCTGAAACGCAATGGAGGGGAGTCCTTTCATCAGGTAGCCGGCAGCGGCCAGCGCATAGGTGGCCGTAAACATCAGCAGCCATTTGCGTCGTTGCGAAAGGTGATAAAGCAGGGCAAATCCAGTGAACGTTACCAATGAATAGGTAATGTCGATCAGTCCCTGAAAAGAGTCCCAGAACAGGATGCGCGCCGAGGTGATCATCATCAGGGCTGCCATTACCGCATTCCTCCATCCCAGCGCTTTCCGGGCAAAAAGGGTTATTGCAAGGCCCATCAGCAGCAGAGAGCTTACAGTCGGCAACCTGAAGATGAACTCGTTCTCAACTCCGGCAACTTTGACAAAACCCGCAAGTATCCAGTTGAACAGGGGAGGTTTGTTGTAATAAAAATCCCCGTTGATCGTGGGGGTGATGAAGTTCCCCGACAAGATCATTTCGAGTGTGACCACCGCCCGGGTAGGTTCATCGGAGATCAGCGGCATCAGCCCCAGGTTGGTGAAAAGCGCCAACGGCAAGAGCAGGATGATAATGATCAGGATGGTATCGCACAGGATAGATTTATCCTTCAGGCCATTCATACGTTGGTGATAAATAAATAATGCGGCTAAATTAAGGATAATTGGCCGGATTGCTATGATCCGGCCCTTACATCAGGGGAAGTTTTTGGGCGGGAATCGGCCAACTTAAATTAACTTTGCAGACTTATTTCGAACTACGCTGGTATATGAAGCAGATATTGATTTCATTTTTCAGGCAGATGCTCTTCTGGTTATTGTTTTTTGCATTCGCCAGAACGGTTTTTATGCTCTACAATTTTCAACTGCTGCGCATCGAAGGTGTGTCTTTCGGCGAAGCCATGGCCGCATACCGGCATGGCTTTCAGCTCGACTTTGCCACTACTTCGTATTTTATGCTTTTTCCTGCAGTTTTGCTGCTGATTCAGTCGTTGTGGAGCAGAAGCTGGA
>ERZ795048.3826-NODE-3826-length-10887-cov-7.385063_pt1 | contig 10887 bp, 9 predicted proteins | sample MGYA00375132_ERZ795048 | MGnify/ENA primary metagenome ERZ795048 (study PRJEB30177, sample SAMN05720225) | activated sludge metagenome | isolation source: Anaerobic digester | place: Hong Kong | collected 2014-12-17 ...
TATTGAGTGTATGTGTGCTGATCATTGTGCCGGAAGACGAAAGCCGGAACACCGCCCTGTACGTACCGGTGTGGCCCACTTCCTTCGACTTCTTCCATACATACAGCGGAAACAGAATGCTTCCGTCATGGTCCGCGAAGAGAAAGGGCTCCATGGGAACTTCAATATTGTTCTCTGAAAAAAAGCTGTCGGTTTTGAATGCGGGGTCCGGTGTGCCGTCCCTGTTCAGGCGCACCAGGGCGAGAGATTCCGGGTATGTATTGCGGTCCTTCCTGAGGGTGATGGTGCTCATCACAAGGACCTTCCCGTCGGGGAGTACCGCGGCCTTCTTCAGTTCAGTTTTAAATCCCCTCCTGTTCGCCTCCTTCAGGGTGAACCGCTCCCGGGGAAGCCTTTCGGGAAAGGAAGTGCAGCCGGTCATCATAACCGGGGCCCATCCCTGGAGCGCCGCCAGGAACATGCATATCATAATACGGAGCCGGTTCATATATCACTCCCCTCTGATCAGTTCTTGAGTGCTGCCTTTTCCCGGTATACCAGACGGCACGCGAACACCATCTTTTATGCGGATATAATTTTTAAAATACACCGGATAGGTGACTATCCAGTCCCTTGAATACACCCCGAAATGCAGGTGCGGCGAAGTAGAAGAGGAATTTCCGAGGCGGGCAAGCTTCTGCCCTTCCGTAACGCGGTCTCCTTTTTTCACAGCAAGGGACCCCTGCATCAGGTGATAGAAGTTGTATATCTTCCCGTCATCGCTGAGGACCCAGACATAATTCCCCCGGCCCAGTGCCTTCGGGTACGGCGGGTCGTCCCGGTTTCCCCCTTCCGCCGCCATGATTGTTCCCCCCACCGGGGAGTATATGGTATCGCCATAGCCGTACCAGTCATTGAGGCGGCTCTTTTTATAATCCACATTGCGGCGGAGGCCGTTCCCCTTTCCATCGGCGCCGGAAAAATCATAGCAGTGCCTGTTCAGCCCCATGTGAGTGATATACTGTGTGCTCAGGCAGTTTCCCGCGTTATAGGTCCCCTTCAGGGGCAGTGATATATCAACCCGCTCGCCGTAACGGTACACCGTGGCAAAGGGAAGCTTCATGGCGCTTTGATAGGCACGTTCCAGCTCCCTGTGTGATTCCGCGACGCGGTCCTCCCGATAAAGAATATGGCCTTTCAGGTTACGGGCGATAAATTCCATCTCCCGGGGCATGTTTTTCTCCAGAGTACCCAGGAGCTTCTCCGCGCGCGCCTTTTCACCGGGCCCGAATTTCCGCCAGTAGGGGCAGATGGACTCGATCATCGAATAGATACTGGTATGGGCGGCACTCACCGCGAAGTGATGATAACTCATGCCGTGTTCATAGGGCATGTTCTTTTTCGCGCTAAACGCGCACAGCGCCTTCAGTTCAGTCACCGCCCCTTCATAGTTCCCGGCAGTGCGATTGTTCTCCGCGCTGTGGAAATAGAGCCAGTATCCCGACTTGAAGATATCATCGGTAAGAGGAAACCTCGATAGCGCAGCAGCAAGCTTCTTCTTTCCCTCATCGAACAACCGGAGGCGGCTGCACCGGTACAGGTAGTTTGCAATGACGTTGGGATCGTTCGCGTCCCCCAGTGCCAGGAATTTCTTCATGTACGGGACCGCTTCAGTATTTTTTTCATTACTCATTAAACCGTCTGCTATGGCGAGATATGTCCAGGAGAGGTTCTGCCGGATATATGAATGATCAGGGTGCAGCGCCATCCCCTTCTCGAACACCGTTACTGCTTTTTCGTAATGTTTCTGCTCACGGAGGGCGGAACCATAGCCGTTGATCACATCCTTGTCCTCGGGGAATATGGTGTACGCCTTTTTAAAGACATCCCCGGATGCGGTGAAATCCTTCTTTTGAAACAGTTCCCATCCAAGCCCCGTCAGGGCCCACCGGTACGCGTCCCGGGTGTACTGGTGGCCGGGAAATTTCGGCAGCGCCCGTTCCCCCGCCTGCCGCGCCTCGTCGAACCGTTTCGCGTGGCAGTACATGAACATGAGGTTTGACACAAAATTCGGTTCATCGGGATGTTCCTTTACGGCGCGTTTCATGGCCGCAATGCCGGTAGTATAGTCCTTGTTTTTGTATGTCTGTTCAATGATCCGGTAATAGGCTGCCCTGTCCTCTCCGAACATACAAATCGGCAGAAGCACCATTACCAGAAACACCGGAAACTGTATCATCCTCATAGCCCCCTCCTGCAGCGGCTGTTTGCTGCCTGAAATACATCATAGTAAATGAAAAAAAGCAACTCAAATTCACCGGAGGCTGTATCAGTTTTTCCTGCTGCAATTGTAATAAACTTATTGCAAAAACATACTACCGGTACATCTCATTACATACAATATTCTCAACGGGGGCGGACATGTCATTTACCGAATTTGAACTCAAACGATATGGAAAACTGGTGAAGGAATTCATTCAATCAAGAAGACCTCCACTGGAAATAAGAAACGAAGTTGACCTGGGGTTCCGTGTTGCAGACAGGAGTGTTGAAATATTTGAAATACGCCCGAAGTGGGACAACGCGAAGGAAAAACTCGAAGCTGCTATTGCAAAAGCAACCTATGTTAAAAAAACCAATGTGTGGAAAATCTACTGGAAACGCGCGGATCTAAAATGGCATCAATATGACCCCCACCCTGAAGCTGATACGCTTGAAGAATTTCTATCCATCATCGATGAGGACGAATATTGCTGCTTCTGGGGGTAGCGGATAAAATCATCTCCCGCCATATACGCTCTCCCGATGTGAACCGGGCAGCAGATGCTGACCTGTTATTGCTGCATCCAGCGTCTACCCCGCCTCATGACCGTAATCAAGGAAGTAGTTGAAGTTCTTCTGCTCCTTGTCCCTGAGGATATCACAGATCTCAGCGGCAGACCCTGCATCGAACACCTGCTTGAGCACTGATCCGTCCGAAAGGAGCTTGGATATTTCACTGAGGACCGCGAGGTGCATGTCCGCCTTATGGTTTTTCGGGGTGACGATGAGTATTATCAGGTGTACCGGTTCATCATCGATTGAATCAAAATCAATCCCCTGCTTTGAAACGCCCAGGGCCCCCCATATCACGGGGCCTTCGCTGATGACTCCGTGGGGAATGGCCACGCCGTTTCCTATCCCCGTAGACGCCTGCCCCTCCCGTTCAAACACCGATGCGAGTATTTCCTTTTCCAGGCGCGGTGTGGCCTGATGGGACTTTATGAAAAAGCTGATCAGTTCGCGGATCGCCTCATCTTTTGTTTTCGCTTTCATGTTGGCAAGGATATAGTCCTCAAGGAGAAACTCAATAAGCTTGGGACGGTCCTGTTCCGCGTCGCCGCTTTTGTACAGCGCCCACCGTGTCGCGAGGGGCCCGGCGAGTTCGTTCATTGCCACGACTGCCAGAACAAGGGTGGTCAGAAAATCGATAACCGGCCTCAGGCCCGGGATACCGCCGGCAAGGATCACAAGTCCTATTGCAACCCCGGCCTGGGGAAGAAGGGTTGCACCCACATAGCGGTACACCCTCTCAGGGGCTCCCGCGAGAAATCCCCCGAGATACCCCCCCGTGAATTTTCCGATGTTCCGGGCAAAGAAATATATTACCCCTATCACCCCCGCGGTCCCGAGGCTCCCCACGTCGATATGGGCCCCTGCAAGGGCAAAGAATATAATCATGATGAGATATTCAATCTCCTCAAAGATAGTAAGTATCGTTGAACGATAGTGGCTTGCGTTGGTGATAACAAGGCCAATCACCATGCAGGGAAGCATATGATTGATCTTTACCATTTTCGACACTCCCGTTACCGCAAGGACTGTCAGGAACACCAGCGTCAGCACCTGTCCCTTCGCGTGGATACTCTTTTCAGCAAAATATTTCAGGAGAAAACCCGCGGTAACTCCAATAATTGCCCCGAATATAATCTCCTTACTCATGGCCCAGGCGAGCATCCCGCCGTTCACTCCCCTGCTGCCGGTATTGAACTCAATCATGGTGGCAAAAAACCCGAAAGCCACAATACACACCACGTTATTGATGGCGACAACGGGCATGAGGGTGTTCACCAGGAGCCCCTTGGCCTTCACCTCCTTCACCGTTGCCACCGTTGCCGCCGGCGCCGTAGCAATGGAAATTGACGCGATCAGAAGCGCAAGGGGGATATTGTCCTTCAGGAAAAACAGAAGCGATACAAAGACCAGACCGAAGGCAAAGAGCGACTCGAACACAAGCACCCCGAGGACACGTTTCCCTGAATTCCGCAACTTGTGAAAGTTGAGGTGCGCCCCGATGGTTATGGACATGAGCCCAAGGGCTATGAGGTTGATATTATGGAGACTCTCAAAATTCCGGTGTGATATCAGGTGAAGAAACGGGTTCCCGATAATGATGCCCGCCACAATGTATCCGGTAATCTGGGGAAGGTGTATTTTCCTGGCAAGCTTTGCAAACACCAGCCCCATTATAATAAGAAGCGACAGGATAAGCATCTCGTCGCCCCTGCCGATTGTTCTCTGCAGAAATTCAGTCATAATAATCCAATGGTATAAGTGGAAGTAACCTTTGCAAGCAGATTATCGGGACAGCAGCATTCCGGGGAGCAGCCCCCTCTTCTCCGCTTCATCAAGGCACAGCTTGACCGCAGCGGTATCGAACCGCGCATCGTGGGGGCGCAGGTCCCTGCCTCCAAAGAGCGTTTCGCATGCCTTTGCCACGTCACTGTCGCCTATTCCCAGGTACCGCGCCAGTTCTCCGAGATTCGGGTATTTATATCGCCCCCCGGACTTTGGAATTTTTATTATATCCGTGAAGTATTTCATTGTGCAGAACATCTTCTTTCCCGGAAACAGCGTTCCGCAGCTCATGAACTCGTGGCGGAGAAAGCGTATGTCGAACAGAATATTGTGCCCTATAATAATATCCGCATGTTTCAAATCTGATGCGATTTCTTTAATATGATGACTGAAAGTATTCCCCCCTGACAGGGCCCGGAGCATCTGTAACGAAAGGCCGTGTACATTCTGCGCACGCCAGTCCATTGTGTCGACACTGAAATAATAATTCTTTCCCGCAGCCACATCACCGTCTGCAGCAATAATATATGAGAGCTGGCAGATATTACCGGGATAGAGGGACGTTGTTTCCGTATCAAGAATCAGTTGTTTCATGGACACTATGCTGCAGCGGGGGTTGATAAAATGCAATTAAAAAGTATTCTTCACCGGGAATAGTAAAGCGGCCGCCATCTGCTATTTTTTCCCGGAAAGCACCGTCAGCCGGAACATATATCCGCGCGCAGTAATATGTAATTTGAAACTCCTTTTTGTTATTTACAGCTTGACAGGGAAGTCGAATAATATATTTTTTACATCGATTTATCTATAAATACACATGTTTATCTTCCTGTTTCTACCAGGTATTAAAAAGGAGAAAGGTGATGCGAAAATCAAAGGTTATTGTTTTAGCGGCAATAGTACTGGTCATGAGCTGCGCAACAAATAAAACTGTTGTCCGGGACTGCACGAAATCCCTTATGGACCGCTATCGGGGTGAATCCAAGCAGCGGATAGCGATATTTCCTTTTATGACAAAATCTCAGCGTAAAACAGCTGAATTGAATAATTTCGATGAAGAAATCATTGATGTCGTATTTGAAGACAGACGGCTCCAGGTTGTAGAGCGCGGCCTGATTGAGCAGATATCGAAAGAATGGACCTTCAGCGAGTCCGGCATGGTCGACGAAAAGCAGCGTTCCAAGATAGGCCGTCTTTCAGGGGCGAAACTGATCCTTGTACCTATTGTTTCAGGAAACCGCAATATAAGCATGAAGATCATCTCTGTTGATACGGGAGATGTGCTTTCCTACATGAGGGGCACCCTTGCCGATCCCCTGAGACTCGGAGAAGCGGCCATTGAGCAGAATGAACAGCACAGTACAACACCTGCCGCAGCCGCCTCCACAATCACGATCGGCTCTTCACGCAACGGCTCTATCAGCCAGCCCGGCGAAGTCGACAGATACCAGCTGACAGTACGGGGGACCAAACGGCTGGAAATAAATGCCAGGAAAACAGACGGAAGTTTTGATCCGATAATTGAACTCTCGAAAAGCAGCGGCGAGTTTATCGCCAGTGATGACGACAGCGGTGAAGACAGAAACGCCCGCCTGGTCCGGGAACTGAGATCGGGAAGATATACCATTGCAGTGAGGGCATATCAGAATAATGTCGGAAGCTACAGCCTCTCTGTGGGTGAAGCGTCTGAAGATTCAGGCTCAAACGGCTCCTCCTTCGGTGACCTGCTTATCCAGCTTGAGACAAGCGTGAAATATGATTCCCAGACAGGCAGCTGGAGAAGCAGACGTTCATCATGGCTGAGTGATGTGCGGAGCGCCGGAGGGAACCTTTCGCGAATGAGGGAGCTTGTCATAGAGTTCGAGACAAATATTCTCTCATCCGGTCAAAACAGCGGCTGGCTCAGCAATTCCCGTAGCAGCTGGGTCAGCAGGGTACGCAGCGCCGGCTCTTTCCATCAACTGGCAGTGCTGCTCAAAGAATGTGAATCAAATATTAAGTATTCCGCCCAGAGCGACAGCTGGAGGGACAGACGGAGCAGCTGGATATCGAGCATAAATGCGATTTAATATACAACTCCTGATGGTATAGAATAACCAGGAGAGGGGCTTTTCCCGTAACACCCGGGGAAGCTCCTCTCTTTTTATATACACAGTATTCCATTTTTTCATCGCCGGATACTATCAACGCACCGCACTCCGGAAGACCTCAGTACGTACCTGTTTCTGAACACAGATAGTACATATCCCCACCCCTCCATGGTAAACCCCGCCGGCCGTAGAGTCCTCTTCACTGAAAGATATTATACCGAACGCTCGTTTTATTATTGACAAAAAAGGATAATGGTTATTATTTGATATCTGAATGGATCAAAATGAATTTCCACAGGGAGGACAATGTTGATTATTGACGCCCATTATCATCTTGAAGAACGGATGGAACCCCTTGAGGAACTTATAGCGGGGATGGACAGGCATGGTATAGACCGCGTTGCACTGATTGCCGGGCTTTCGGACCCGATCCACATTACCGGCATTACTGAAAAACTTTCCATAATCGGGCGCGTGTTACTTGGAAGCAGTTATTCCCTGCTCAATAAGCCGGGGCGCCTGATCTACCGCAACACCGTTACCAGTGACGGCAGGTTTTCGGTACCCGGCAAAAAATATGCGATTTATGACAATCCCGACAATGCGAACGTGGCCCAGGCGATAACACAATATCCTGACAGGTTCTACGGCTGGATTTTTGTGAATCCCGCCGCCGCTGATCCCGCGGAGGAGATTGAGAAATGGTCCCCTGACCGGTCATGGATCGGGGTAAAATCACATCCCTTCTGGCACCGGTATCCGGTACGCATGCTTGATGATACCGCGGCACTGTGTGTTGAAAAAGGGATGCCCCTCCTGGTCCATCTCGGGGGGGATATGGAACGCGGTGATTTCCGGTATCTTCCGGATCGTCACCCGGAGCTGAAACTGATATACGCTCACGGAGGTGTGCCGTTTTTCAGTGAGGTGTGGGAATACTGCAGCGCCGGAAACAATGTATTTCTGGACCTTTCAAGCCCGTATCTGGATGAGAATCTCAGGATCAGGACGGTACATGCCGTTGGTCCCGGAAAATGTATCTACGGCACTGACGGTCCATTCGGATATCCGGACGTGAACGGATTGTATGATCACGGGGCAATCCTGTCGGAAATAATGCGGCTGCCGGTATCTGACAGCGAAAAAGAACTGATCCTCTGGAAAAATTTTCATGATATAGCAGGAATTCCGTAACCCATGTGAAGCGCCGGCACACTGCCGCCGGTACCACATCCAAATTAAAAAACGTAAGGAGATAACAATGAAGAATGTATCGGGAAAAGTCGCAGCAGTTACCGGGGCGGCATCAGGCATAGGACGTGAAATTGCTATCGCCCTCGCAAAGGAGGGGTGCCACCTTGCCCTTGCTGACATGAATAAAGAGGGACTTGAAGAAACATCGCGCATTGCGGGTTCGGGTACCATAAAAATATCGACCCATATTCTTGACGTATCCGATAAAGACGCGGTGTACCGTTTCGCCGGCGATGTCGTACGGGAACACGGGAACGCGCATATCATCATCAATAATGCCGGCGTAAGCCTCACCAGCCAGATCGAAACAATGGAATATCAGAACTTCGAATGGATAATGAACATAAATTTCTGGGGAGTGGTATACGGAACAAAAGCCTTTCTTCCCTACATGAAAGAAGCCGGTGAAGGGAGAATCGTAAATATTTCGAGCGCCTTCGGCTTGATTGGACTGCCGACGCAATCCGCGTACTGTGCCTCAAAGTTCGCGGTGCGGGGCTTCACGGAAACACTTCAGCAGGAACTGGAACTTATGGATGGTGATATCAAGGCGCTCTGTGTGCACCCCGGGGGGATCAAAACAAATATTGTGCGGAATTCACGTCTTGAAAAGGTGGACGGTTTCGTTCAGGACAAAGATAAAGCCGTGAAAAGATTTGACCGGATAGCCCACACCACGGCGCAGGAAGCGGCAATGCAGATCCTCAGTGCCCTGAAAGACGACAGGCGCCGTCTTATAATCGGCAAAGACGCCCGTATGATCGACAGATTTCAGCGGCTTTTCCCTTCGTATTACCAGACAATAATGCTGAACAAAAACCGAAATTTTAAGGCGATGAAGAAAAAAAAGAAAATGAAGAAAAATACAATTAATTCTTGACCCGGAAACAGATGTGCCCCATAATGAATATATGAACAGATTGGTCATATATTCATTATGAAACGGGAACAAAAACAGGAAGAACTGTACCGTACCGCGCTCACCATATTCGCGGAGTACGGATACAAAAAAACCACCATTGAAGACATCGCCTCCGCCATGGGCCTTGCGAAGGGGACATTATACCTCTACGCGAAAAACAAACTGGAACTGTACCGGGACACTGTGGCATGGGCATTTAACCGCTGGCAGAACAGGGTAAAAGAAGCCGTCATCCAGGTCAGTGACCCCGTTGAAAAACTCATGGTGCTGTCCCACAGCGCCTACGAATATCTCTCCGGGGACAGGGCGTTCCGTAAAATTCTTGAGCGTGACCCTGACCTCTTCCCCCTCTTTGAATCAAAGGACCCCTTTTCCGATATTAACATGGAATCCGTATCAATGATAAAGGCAATTCTGATTGAAGGCGCTGAATCCGGAGTACTGCACGTACCTGACCCGGAACAGGCCGCCCGGTGCCTGTTTTCCATTTATGTGATGTTTATCCAGAAAACCTATGTCGTTCCTGAAGGGGAACCGGTGAAATCGATGTTTGAAACCGCTATTAATCTCTTACTACGGGGCCTTCGTGCGCATTAATAGAATCTAACCGGGCAGCATTGCCGTGCTGCCCGGCAGATAATATACTTAGCAGGAGGTTTATCATGTCAGATAAACTTGTGTACCTTAGTGCTGCATGGCGCGACGAGGCACTGCGCAGACTTCAGTCAGAACTCCCACCGGAGAAAATGAATAACATTACCACTTCCATGTCAAACATTTATAAGAATTGTCCCGGCGGAGAGGACATGTTTTTGTTCGTCGAATGCAAAGACGGAAAAGTAACACGGGTCGAAACCGGAACCACAGGGGCACCTGACGGGGAATTCAGGATTACCGGGGACTATGAGACCTTTGCAAAAATTTCCAGGGCGGAACTGGGGTCGCAAAAAGCCCTTTTTACCGGAAAGCTGAAACTCAAGGGAAACATGGCAAAGGCCCTGAAACTTGCCTCCCTCGCGGACCGGATCAATAAAGTCCTGTCCCAGATCCCGACGGAATACTGAGGAGGCACACTATGGCACGAATACTAGATCCCAAAGACCCCTATTATATTGACAATCCCGGCCGTGTAAAATCCATTCAGGCGGAGATGCAGAAACGGAATATTGATGTCTATCTCGGCTCCCGTGTACGGACAATGAGCTTCATTCTTGACGCATTTTGTCCATGGAGGAGTTATATCATCATTCCCGCTGAAGGGCTCCCCACCCTGTTCACCTTTGTTATAGACGCCGTGCGTATTGGTGACGAAACCTGGCTTGATGAAGACCATGTCCGCGCCTATGCCCCCATGGGAGGCATGGACCAGATATCGGCGCTCTCGGAATTTATCAAGGATGACCTGGGAATAACATCCGGAAGAATCGGCTACGAGGACGGGGTATCCACCTACACCGCCGAAGGGAACCTGACGCACTGGGAATTCAGCCGTCTCAATGACGCCCTCCCCGGTTTTGAGTGGATAAACTCCCACGACATCATAGACGGGCTCTCCATTATTAAAGATAAAGGTACAATTGAACGGTTCCGGAAAGCTTCTCTTATTGTCGATGAGGGACACAAGGCGGCACGTGCGGCCCTGGAGAACGGAGGGTACAAGGGGATGACGGAAGCTGTCATTGCCGGTATCGCGGCCCTTGCCATGCGTAAAGCAGGGAGCGTGTCGGAATGGAACTTCGCGGGTCTCAATGAAATTTCAAGCGGCTACCGCACAGGCCTGGGCGCCTGCACTCCTCCCACGAACAGGGAGATACAGGCCGGGGAACCCCTGATGCTGGATTTTCATTCCATGTTTCAGCTTGCCCTGGGGGACCATTCACACAACTACCTCATTGGCCCAGCAACGGACAGGCAGCGGTGGCACGGGGACAACTTTGTGGCGCTTGTGAGCACGGTGCTGGATAACTACAAGGCAGGTGCAAGCCCATCCTCCCTCGCGGAAATAATGCTGGATTGCGCCGAATC